>JAESFO010000094.1_pt1 | contig 291472 bp, 269 predicted proteins | sample 9269421 | NCBI WGS metagenome assembly JAESFO01 (sample SAMN14502839, study PRJNA617101) | algae metagenome | isolation source: Nostoc desertorum CM1-VF14 and co-occurring heterotrophs from rocky... | place: USA: Clark Mountains, San Bernardino, California | collected 2000-06-05
CGATGGAACGGCAGGCGAAGACCCTTGCTCCCCGCCGGGCTTGGTGTCCCTTGGGTGTTGCGGTCTTCCGCCTGCCACCGCACCACCAAGCTTAGCAGAAACGGCGATTGGCAAGTTACAAGGGTGGCACGACTGCGAGCGTCCAGCGAGCATCGTGACGGGTGGGGTCTATCCCCACGGAAGGACGTCACGTGGGGATGGACCCCACCCGGCGCTACGCGCCACCCTCCCCGCCGCGCCGCTACGCGGCTTGGGGGAGGGAGACCATCCCTACCCCTTCACTTCCTTCTTCTCCGTCTCCGCGGTCGGCTTGCCGTCCTTCGCAGCCGGCCCGCCGGTGACGCGGACCTTGTCGCCGTCGTTCAGACCATCCGGCGGCGCGGTGACGATACGGTCGTCCGCGGCCAGGCCCGAGCCGATCTCGATCTCGCGGCCGAGATCGCGGGCGATGGTGATGCTCTTGAACAGGATGCGGTCATCCGGCGTCACCGTCGCGATGCGCAGCCCCTTCTGGCCGAAGATCAGGGCGCTGGCCGGAACATGCAGCGGCGCGGCAGTGCCGGTGAGCGCGAGCTTCACATTGGCGAAGCCGCCGGGCATCAGCTTGCCGTCGGGATTGTCGAGGCGGAGCTGCATGCGCGTGGTGCCGGAGCCGATATCGACGGCGCGCGACGAGGCTTCCACCGTGGCCTGGAAGGTCTCGTTCGGGTGATCCGGCACGGTGATGGTCGCCTTGGTCCCGATCTGGACGGAGGGGGCAAAGTTCTGCGGCACCTCCACATAGACGCGCAGCTTGCTGACGTCGGAGATCACGAACATCGCAGCACCCGTGCCGGTGCCGCCGGAGATCAGCGCGCCGACATCGGTGTTGCGCTGGGTTACGATGCCGTCGAAGGGTACGGTGATCTTCTTGTAATCGGCCAGCGCCTCGAGGCGCTGCACATTCGCTTCGCCGGACTTCACGGCGGCGCGCTTGTTGTTGAGGTCCGCGGTGCGCTCGTCGATTTCCTGGGCGGAGACGAAATTCGACGCCACCAGCGTCTTCCGGCGGTTCAGCGTGGCTTCGGACAGTTTGGCGCTGGACTGCTGGCTGACGAGATCGGCGCGGGCCTGCAGCAGTTGCTGGTCGAGATCCGGGGCATCGATTTCGGCGATCACCTGCCCGGCTTTCACCTGGGCGCCCATATCGGCATCCCAGCTCTTCAGATAGCCGGAGACGCGGCCGAAGATCGGCGCGCGGGAATAGGCCTCCAGGCGGCCAGGGAGATCCAGGGTAGGCTTCAGCGGCCGGCTGCCGGGCAAGGCGACCGCGACTGTCGGAATCGCCTGCTCGGCCGTCCAGGACTTGAGTTCCGTGTCGGTCTTGGCGCGGGCCATGAGGCCGGTGACCACGACGCTGCCGGCGACCACGAGGCCGACCACGCCAGCCACGCCGAGCTTGCGGCGGGAGACCGGGGCAATGTGCTGGTCAGACTTCTCAGTGGACATGAGACGGCTCCGAAGCGGCCGGATGGGCCGAAGTTTGGTGATCGGATTGTTGTTTTTTATGCACGAGGCTGAACACGACCGGCACGAACATCAATGTGGCGATGGTTGCAAAAATCAAGCCGCCAATGACCGCGCGGCCAAGCGGCGCATTCTGCTCGCCGCCCTCGCCAAGGCCGAAGGCCATGGGCGCCATGCCGATGATCATGGCCAGTGCCGTCATCAGAACCGGGCGGAAGCGGGTAAAACCGGCTTCCAGCGCCGCCTTGATGGGATCGCCATGCACGGCATAACGCTCACGGGCGAAGGATATCACCAGCACCGAATTCGCGGTAGCGACACCCATGCACATGATGGCACCGGTGAGCGCCGGAACCGACAATGTGGTCTCCGTGGTGAACAGCATCCAGACGATCCCGGCGAGTGCCGCCGGTAGCGCGGTGATGATCACGAACGGATCGGACCAGGACTGGAAGTTCACCACGATCAGGAGATAGATCAGCACCACGGCGCCGAGCAGGCCGAACAGCAGGCCGGCGAAGGACGAATTCATGGTCTCGACCTGGCCGAGCAGCGCCACGGTCGACCCGCGCGGCAGCTCGGCCTTGGTCTCCTCGATGGCCTTGTAGATGTCGGTCGAGACCGAGCCGAGATCGCGGCCCTGCGTGGTGGCGTAGATCTGCACCATGGTCTGAATGTCATATTGCGACACCACCGCATTGGTGGAGGTGCGCTTGATATCGGCGATGCCGCCAAGGATCGGCGAGCCCTGGGCGCTGGCCGAGGTGATCGGCAGCGTCTGCAACGCGTTCAGCGAGTCCATCTTGTATTGCGGCGTCTGCATCACGATCGAGTAGGAGATGCCGTTTTCGGGATTGAGATAGTAGGTCGGCGCCACCTGCGAGGAGCCTGCGAGATTCACCACCAGACTGTTGGTGACGTCGCGCTCGGTGAGCCCGACATATTGCGCGCGGGTGCGATCGACATCGATGTTGAAACCGGGATTGTTCGGCGATTGCTCGATGCGCGCATCCGCGATGCCCGGAATCTGCTTCACCTTAGCGAGCAGCTTGTTGGCATAGGCAAAATTCTCTGCCGTGCGGTTGCCGCGGATCTGCAGGTCGATGGGCGCCGGCGCGCCAAAATTCAGGATCTGGCTGACAATGTCCGCCGGCAGGAAAGCAAAGCTGGTGCCGGGGAATTCGCGCGGCAGTCGCTCACGCAACTGCTTGACGTATTCCTCGGTCGGCCGGTGGCCGTCGCGCAGTTTGATCTGGATGTCGCCATCGGCGCTGCCGAGCACGCCGGTGTTGTTATAGGTCAGATTGATGCCCGAGACCGGCAGACCGATATTGTCGGTCATGGTCTCGATCTCATTCGGCGGGATGATGTTGCGGATCGTCTTCTGGATATCGGCCAACTGATTGGCCGTTTCCTCCACGCGGGTTCCGACCTGCACGCGCACATGCATCAAAATGCTGCCGGCATCGACCTGCGGGAAGAAGTTACGGCCGAGGAACGGCACCAGCAGGAACGAGGCACCAACGAACAGCAGGAAGCCGATCACGAAGATCGGGCGACGCGCCAAGGCGAGATCGAGCAGGCTGTGATAGCCGGCGCGGAATTTTTCGAACCGGTTCTCGAAGCCGCGCTGGAACTTAACCAGCGGATTGCGTGTCGGCGGCTTCTCGCCCTCGTGATGCACATGCGGTTTGAGCAGATACATCGCCATGGTCGGCACCAGGGTGCGCGACAGGATGAACGACCAGATCATGGCGAATATCACGGCCATGGCCATTGGCACGAACAGGAACTTGGCGATGCCGTTGAGGAAGAACATCGGCACGAAGACGATACAGATACAGAGCAGCGATACGAAGGCCGGCGTCACGATCTGCGCCGCGCCATCCATGATGGATGTCTCGACATCCTTGCCCTGTTCGAGATGGTAATTGATATTCTCGATGGTGACCGTGGCGTCGTCGACGAGAATACCGACCGCGAGTGCCAGGCCGCCCAGCGTCATGATGTTCAGCGTTTCGCCGAACAGTGACAACATGATGATGGCGCCGAGGACGGCGAGCGGGATCGATACCGCGATGATCACCGTCGAGCGCCAGCTGCCGAGAAACAGCAGGATCATCACCGAGGTGAGCGCCGCCGCGATGATGCCTTCATGCGCCACGCCGGAAATGGCGCCGGCAACGAACATCGACTGGTCGCCGATATAGGCGATCTTCAGCGCGTCCGGCAGCGCGGGCCGCACCTCTTCGATTTTCTTCTTCAGGCCGGAAATGATGTCGAGCGTGGAGACCGAGCCGGCCTTCAGCACCTGCATCAGCACCGAGCGGTTGCCGTCCACATGGACGATATTGGTCTGCGGCGAGTTGCCGTCGCGCACGGTGGCGACGTCGCCGACATAGACCATGGCGCCATTGATCTGCCGGATCGGCAGATTGGCCAGTTCCTCGATCTTCAGCGGCGAGTTGTTGAGGTTGATGGTGTATTCGAACTGGCCGATCTTCTGCGAGCCGACAGGCGTGATCAGGTTCTGCGCCGCCAGCGCATTAGCGACATCCTGTCCCGACAGCCCGCGCGCCTGCAACGCACCGGGATTGAGATCGATCGTCACCTGACGCTGCTTGCCGCCGAACGGGAACGGAATCGCGGCGCCGGGCACCGTCACCAGCGAGGTGCGCAGCTGGTTGAAGCCGATATCCTGCAACTGCTGCTCGTTGAGGCCGTCGCCGGAGAGCGCCACGTTGATGATCGGCACCGTGGAGGCCGAATAGTTCATGATCAGCGGCGGCGTCGCGCCAGGCGGCAGCTGCCTCAGCAGCGTCTGCGAGATCGCGGTGACCTGTGCATTGGCGGTGCGGATGTCGACATTCGGCTGGAAGAAGATCTTGACGATGCCGAAGCCGTTATAGGAATTGGCGACGATATGCTCGATGTCGTTCACGGTCGTCGTCAGCGAGCGCTGGAACGGCGTGGTGATGCGGCCGGCCATCTGGTCCGGCGGCAGGCCGGTATAGGACCAGACCACGCCGATAACCGGAATGCGGATTTCCGGGAAGATGTCCGTAGGAGTGCGCAGTGCAGCGAGCGGGCCGACGATCAGCAGCAGCAAGGCCAACACCACGAATGTGTAGGGCCTGGTCAGAGCAATGCGCACCAACGCGATCATGTATCGACGGTCTCCAGGCCGCACGCTGCTGCGGTGCAGCGTAATTCCGGCGGGATGATTTAGCTCAACTTCAGCGGTTTAGCTATGCAACGAAGGCTGATGGGCCTTCACTTCGCCGCTATTGTTAATCGTTTGAGCGCGCGGCGTGGCGCCAGGACAACAGTTTTATACTTAAAAAGACGAGGTTTTCGCGCTCGTCACAACGCTGTCACCACTGAATAAAGATGAACGATTTGTAATGCATGAGAGAGTAGCAGAAGCCTGCCCATTCCGGCAGCCCTCCGCTCGTTACATAGGCGCAAAAAGCCGACTGCTACGGCATCAGCTTGAGGGCGTCTGCGAAGAAATCCGGTCCGCCGAAATTGCCGGATTTGAGCGCTAGCACCATGTCACCCTGCGCCGCGCCCACGGCGCGCAGCACCGGAACGCCGGCCGCGATTTCGGCGCCGACGAGGAAACCGGGAATGCCCAGTCTGTCGACCACCGCACCCGATGTCTCGCCGCCGGCCACGACCAGACGCCGGACACCGGCGCCGACCAGCGCTTCAGCGAGATCGGCCATGGCCTGCTCGATGGCGTGGCCAGCCGCGTCGCGACCGTGCCGCTTCTGCAGCTGCGCCACCTGATCCGGCGTCGAACTGCTGGCGATCAGGATCGGACCCTTGCCGAGATGTTCCTTCGCCCAGGCGATGGCGCGCTTCACCTCCTCCTTGCCGGCGACGACCTTGTCAGGATCGAGATGCAGCACAGGCATGGCTTGTTCGGCCTTTGCGATCTGCTGCAGGGTCGCCTGCGAGCAGCTTCCGGCGAGACATGCCGCAGTTCCGCCAACCGGCTTCTCTGTCAGCGAGGTGGCGCTGTCGGCCTTCACGCGGCCAGAGGCCACGAGCCCACGCGCAAGGCCGAGACCCAGGCCGGACGCGCCGACTGACACGCGATGATCGAGCGCAACAGCGCCGATGGTTTCAAGGTCCTTTGCGAATACGGCATCGACAATGGCCGCACCAAAACCGTTTTCCGACAAACCATCGAGATGCGAACGCACGACATCCGCACCGCTGGCAACGATACCCAGATCAACCAGCCCGATATTGGTCTCGCTCTGCCGCGCCAGCACGCGCACGAGATTGGAATCGTGCATTGGATTGAGCGGATGGTCCTTCAGCGGACTCTCATTCAACGGCACCGCGCCGACAAACAGATTGCCCTGATAGACCGTGCGCCCGGTCTCCGGAAAAGCGGGGGTAACCAGCACGAGATGATCACCGGCGTCACTGCGCAGGGCGTCCATGACCGGGCCGATATTGCCCTTGTCGGTGGAGTCGAAAGTGGAGCAGATCTTGAACAGCACGTGGGATGCGCCGCGACCGCGAAGCCACTTGTCCGCTGCGCGCGACTTCTCCACGGCCGCACCCGCCTCGATCGAGCGGCTCTTCAGCGACACCACGACGGCATCCACATCGGGCAGCTTGAGATCGTCGGCGGGAATGCCGATGGTCTGCACGGTGCGCAGGCCGTTGCGGGTCAGCGTATTGGCAAGATCCGAAGCGCCCGTGTAGTCGTCGGCGATGCAGCCCAGTGCGAGCGTCATACCTTCACTCCCGCATAGGGCTTGAACCAATCGAGGCCAGCGACGGTGTCGCCGGCGGGACGATATTCGCAGCCGACATAATTTTCGTAGCCGAGGCGATCGAGCTCGGCGAACAGGAACGGATAGTTCAGCTCTTCGCCCGCGGGCTCGTTGCGCGAGGGGACGCTGGCGATCTGGATATGACCGATGAGTGGCATCATCTCGCGCAGCCGCATGGTGACGTCACCGTGCAGGATCTGGCAGTGATAGATATCGAACTGCAGGCCGAGATTGGGAATGGCGAGCTCATTGATGATGTCGCGGGCGAACATGAAGTCGTTGAGAAAGTAGCCGGGCACGTCGCGGCCATTGATCGGCTCGATGACCACGTCGATGCCGTGATCACCGAGAAAATCCGCAGCCCATTCGACCGATTTCTTGAAGGCATCGACGGCGGCGGGATCGTTGCGATCGGCAATGCCCGCCATCATGTGCAGCCGGCGCACGCCGGTGGCCTCCGCATAGGGCAAGGCCGTGTGCAGGCTCTGGCGCAGATCATCGAATTTGTCCGGGCGCGCGGCGAAGCCTTTTTCGCCTGCATTCCAGTCGCCGGGCGGGAGGTTGAACAGCACCTGCTTCAAGCCATTGCGCTTCAGGCGGAGGGCAACGTCTTCGGGTTTGTGCTCGTAGGGGAAGAGGAATTCGACAGCGGTGAAGCCGGCATTGGCAGCGGCATCGAAGCGATCGAGAAACGGGTGTTCGTTGAACATCATGCTGAGATTGGCAGCGAAACGGGGCATTGATCGTCTCCGACTTACTTGGTCTCGCCCGGGAGCGTCGTCCCGGTCACCTGCGCATACATGCGCGCCACCGACGCATCGTCGTCGCGGCCCATGCCGGCAGCGGATGTCATCAGGAACATCTGCAACGCCGCAGCTGACACCGGCACGGGGAATTTTGCGGTGCGCGCCATGTCCTGGATGATGCCGAGATCCTTCACGAAGATATCGACCGCGCTACGCGGCGTGTAATCGCCATCGAGCACATGAGGCATGCGGTTCTCGAACATCCAGGAATTGCCGGCCGAGGCGGTGATGACCTCATAAACTTTCCGGATGTCGAGCCCTTGCCTGGCGGCGAAGGCGATGGCCTCGGAGGCCGCCGCGATATGCACGCCGGCGAGGAGCTGGTTGATCATCTTGAAGGCGGCGCCCTGCCCCGGAGCATCGCCGAGTTCATAGAGCTTTGCCGACATGGCATCGAGAGCGGGGCGCGCCTTGGCGAAGGCAGCAGCGCTACCGGAGGCAAGGATCGTGAGTTCGCCCTGCGCCGCACGCTGGGCACCGCCGGAGATGGGGGCATCGAGATAGAAGCGGCCGGTGGCCTCGAGCTCGCCGGCCAGACGGCGGGCGACATCGGGATCCATGGTGGCCGAGGACACGAAGACCGCGCCCTTCGCCAGCGTCTCCGCGACGCCATCGGTGCCGAACAGAATGCTGGCGGTCTGCGCGCCATTCACGACGACGCTTACGACGATGTCGGCATTCTGGGCCGCCGCGGCCGGCGAGCTGGCCCCCTCGCCGCCATCCTTCACGAAGCGGGCGACAGCCTCGGCCGCGACATCGCAGCCGACCACGGCAAAACCCGCCTTCTTCAGCGACAGGGCCATGCCGTAGCCCATCGATCCCAGACCGATAACGGCCACACGCGGCTTTTCAGATGCAGATGACATGGCGACTTCCTCAGTTCCTCATGGGCCGGCTGGCGCGGCCTTGTCCTTTCGGTAACACGGCTTGGCCATCCTGCGAAAGCATGGGACAAAGCCGTGGCGAGGAACATCATGAACGACACACAGTTGCGTGACGACATCTGCCGGCTCGGTCGCTCGCTGTTCGAGCGCGGGCTGACGCCGGGCTCGTCCGGCAATATCAGCGTCCGCTGTGCCGACGGCGGCTGGCTGGTGACGCCCACCAATGCCTCACTCGGCTGGCTCGATCCCGCGAAACTGTCGCGGCTGGATGCGCAGGGTCGGCTCATCTCCGGCGACAAGCCGACCAAGGAAGTGCCGCTGCATACGGCGCTGTATGAAACGCGCGGCACGGCACAGGCGATCGTGCATCTGCATTCGACCCACTCGGTGGCAGTATCGATGCTGCCCGAAGTCAATCCGCGTGCGGTGCTGCCGCCGATGACGCCCTATTACATGATGAAATGCGGCGCGACCGCGCTGGTGCCATATTATCGTCCGGGCGACCCCGCCGTGGCGGATGCAATCAAGGGATTGGCCGGGAAATATTCATCCGTGCTGCTCGCCAATCACGGCCCCGTGGTGGCGGGCGACAGCCTGGAGGCCGCGGTCTATGCCATGGAGGAGCTGGAGGAAACGGCAAAGCTGTATCTGCTATTGCGCGGGCTCAATCCAAGGCATCTGTCGCCGGAGCAGGTGAGTGATCTGGTGAAGACTTTCGGTCTGACGCTGCCGGAGCACGGGCACGATCACTGATCGTGCCCTCCGCTATTTTAGCAGTTTATCATAGGTCGCGTGAGTTCCGATCCAGAACCATAGCAAACCATCCTCAACGTTCATGGCGAGAGCACGATGATTTCGCCCGACACCAACGGATATGAAGCGGCCTACTTTCTTGAGATACAAAGAGGGATGCTTCGGGTCGACTTTTACCAAGGCAAAGTTCTTGTCTGCCAGTAGCTGGACGTGTCGAGTCAGTTGTCGGTATGCGGCCCAGAAATCCGGACTCGCATGATGCTTCATAACTCGCGAGATCGTCCTGTACGTTGCTCTTTCAAAGCCTCATCGGCCAAACGGTCAAGCCGACCAGCCTCGGCGTCCTCCGCGATCTTTCGATCGAATTCTGCTGCATCGAACGCTTCGAACCAGGCGCGAAACTTCGCCAACTCTGCCGGCGGCAGGCTTTCGACAGCTTTCTCGATGTCCTCGACCTTTGACATGCCGGCAACCTAGCACAACGGCGCCTTGCCGCCTACAGCCCCAGATACGCCTTCCTGACATCGGGATTGGTCGCGATCTCCGACGCCTTGCCCTGCATCAGCACGCGGCCGGTCTGCAGGATATAGGCGCGGTCGGCGATCTCCAGCACCTCGGCCATGCGCTGCTCGACGATCAGCACGGTCATGCCGGTGTCGCGGATCTTCTTCACCGCCTGGAAGATCTCGTCCACCAGTTTCGGCATGATGCCCTGCGAGGGCTCGTCGAGCATCAGCAGCCGCGGCCGCGTCATCAGCGCGCGGCTGATGGCCAGCATCTGCTGCTCGCCGCCGGACAAGGTTTCGGCGCGCTGTTCGAGGCGCTCGGAGAGACGCGGAAACAGCTCGAACACGAATTCCAGCGGCTTTTCGCGATCCGCCTGGCTGCGATACATGTAGCTGCCGAGCTTGAGATTGTCCTCGACCGACAACCGCGGAAACAGGCGGCGGTTCTCCGGTACATAGGCGATGCCGCGCGCGGTGATCAGATGCTGCGCCATGCCGTTGATCTGCTGGCCATCGAAAGTGACCGTGCCCGAGCGCGGGCGCTCGGCGCCGGCGATGGATTTGATCAAGGTCGACTTGCCGGCACCATTGGCGCCGCAGACGGCGACGACCTCGCCCTTGGCGACGTCGATGGTGACGTCCGAGATGGCGACCAGCCCTTGATAGGCGGTGGTGACGTCACGCACCGACAGCATGGCGATCCCCGAGATATGCACTGATGACTTCTGGATGCCGGACGACATCCGCGGGTTTGCCCTCGACGAGCTTCTTGCCGAGGTTGAGCACGATGGCGCGATCGACCAGCGGCATCACGATTTCCATGACGTGTTCGACCATCAACACGGTGACGCCGGTGTCGCGCACTTTTCGCACGAGCGCGACGCCGGACTGCGCTTCCAGCGGCGTCAGGCCGGTGAGGCATTCGTCGAGCATGAGCAGCTTCGGTTCGGTCGCCAGCGCGCGGGCGACTTCGAGGCGGCGCTTCTCCGATGGAATGAGCTCGCGCGCGAGTTTGTCAGCGCGGGGCGCGAGGCCGCAGAATTCCAGAACTTCATGCGCCTTGCGCCGGGCATCCTTCATCTTGTCGTTGCGGATCAGCGCGCCGACGATGACATTGTCGATGACGGTCATCGTCTCGAAGCTTTTGACCACCTGGAAGGTGCGTGCAATGCCGAGCGCACAGCGTTCGGCGGCGGGCATGCGGGTGACGTCCTTGCCGTCGAACCAGATCGAGCCCTGGGTCGGCGGCAGTACGCCGGCGATCAGGTTGAACAGTGTCGACTTGCCGGCCCCGTTGGGGCCGATCAGTCCGACGATTTCACCAGCGCCGACGGAGATCGACACATCGCTATTGGCGACCAGGCCGCCGAAGCGCTGCCAGACGCCACGTGTTTCCAACAGGGGCGCGCTCATTGCGGCACTCCTTTCGAGGCCGGGCGGCGCGAGAACAGGCCGATCAGGCCATCCGGCCGCGCCAGCGAGATCAGCACGATGACCGCGCCATAGAGGATGAGATCGACGCCGCGGCCGGAGCCGCCGATGAAAGAGCGCGTGAGCTCCGTCATCGGGATCAGGATGACCGCACCCAGCACTGGCCCCCACAGCGTACCAATGCCGCCGAGCACCGCAGGCAGCGCCATCAGCAGCGAGAACTGGAAGGTCATGACGCTTTCGGGATCGATATAGGACACGAATTGCGCATAGAACGCGCCGCCGATCGCAGTGAGGAAGGCGGAAACGGCCGCAGCGCCCATCTTGGAATTGAACACGACGACGCCGAGGCTCTCGGCCGCATCGGGATTGTCCTTCACCGCGCGCCACCAGAAGCCCCATTTCGAATCTTCAAGCCACCAGGTGATCAGCCAGGCGACACAGCAGAACACCAGCGCGAAGTAATAGAAGGGCAGCTTGCTGCGCGTGAACTGGAATTTGGCCCAGCTGTCACCACGCACGGGGATGTCGATGCCGAGCGCGGCGCCGGCCCATTCCCAGTTGTGGAACAGCAGGAAGCCGATTTCGGCGATCACGATGGTGGCGATGACGAAGTAATGGCCACGCAGGCGGAAGGTGGGATAGCCGAGCGCCAATGCGATCACCGAGGAGATCGCGCCGCCGGCCAGCATGCCGAACCAGGGCAGCACACCGAATTTGGTGAACAGCAGCGCGGTCGTATAGGCACCGAGGCCGAAATACAGCGCATGGCCGAGAGAAATCTGGCCGCAATAGCCGCTGAGGATGTTCCAGGCCTGCGACAGCGCCGCATACATCAGGGTCAGCACCATGATGTTCTGCACATAGACGTCCTTGACGAAGAACGGCACGCAGGCGGCGATGGCGGCGAGGAACGCGGCAAGAATGAGGTCGCGGCGGCGGCGTTGGGTAAAGCTGTCCATCAGATCGATCCGAACAGGCCGCGCGGCCGAATGAAGACGACGAGGAGATAGACGGCATAGATGCCGACCGACTTCAGCGAGGGCGGCAGGATCATCGCCGTGGTCGCCTCGACGAGGCCGACGATGATGCCGCCGGCGAAGGCGCCGAACACGCTGCCGAAGCCGCCGAGCGCCACGGTGACATAGGCGATCAGTGCGAAGGACGCGCCGACATCGGGATAAATGTAGAAGAAGATCGCCATCACGCCGCCGGCGAGACCGATCAGCGCCGAGCCGAGGCCCCAGCCAAGAGCGAACACCTTGTTCTTGTCGATGCCGACCAGCGCCACGGCGCCGGCATCCTCACGTGTGGCTTCCAGCGCGCGACCGAAGTCGGTCTTCTTCATGAAGAAGTACAGTGCGCCGAAGGCAACGATGGAGATCAGCGCACCGACCAGCTGCGGCACCGGCAGGAAGACGCCGAAGAACGAGATGGTCTTGCCGCCGAGCATCGAGGCCGGAATGCTGCGATAGTCCGGGGTGAAGAAATACTGCGCGAGGCCGCGCATCAGGATGGCGAGGCCGAAGGTCGCGAAGATCTGCACCATGCCGATATTGGCTTTGGCCCGCATCGCGAAGCGGATGATGATCAGATAGATCACCGCACCGAACACGAACATGCCGGCGGCGACGATGGGGATCGACAGCAGAGGATCGACCGCCCAGAACATGAAGAGGAAGAAGGTGAGGTACATCGCCAACATCAGGAATTCGCCATGGGCGAAGTTGGTGACGTCCATCAGGCCGAAGATCAGCGCGAGGCCGACGGCCAGGAGGCCGTAAAGCAGCCCCATCAGCAATCCGCTGGCGAGGCTCTGGATGATGGTCGCGGCGGTCAAAGGCTTTCCTCTCATGTCATCCCGGCGAAAGCCGGGATCCATAGCCACCATCATCGTGTTGCGCGATGATGGTTAGGCCGGTGCGAGATCACTACGTCGGAGGTTATGGATCCCGGCTTTCGCCGGGATGACATGGAGAGTTACGGCATCGGCCAGATCGCATCCGCCACGGCAGCCTGCGGCGGGAAGATGGTGACGAACTTGCCGCCGGTATATTGCAGCAGCACCGGATCGGCGTTGTTGTTCTGGCCCATCTCGTCGAACTTGACCTTGGCCCACGGCATGATCGTGCTCTCGCCCGGCATGTCGGTGGCGACCAGCGCCTCGCGGATCTTGTCACCATCGGTGGACTTGGCGCGGTTGATGGCGTCGGCCATCACGATCAGGCCCATGAACTGGCGCGACGAATAATCGTTGAAATCCTTGCCGGACTTTTCCTTGAACATGTCGTTGATCTTGCCGACCATCGGACGCTTGGCGGCGAGATCGATGGAGAATGAGCCGCGCGAGATCACACCCGGGATCTTGTCACCGACGGCATCATACAGCGCCTTTTCCGAGAAGCCGGCGTCCTGGGCGACGATGTTTTTGGCCTTGTAGCCGAGCTCGCCCATGGTCTTGATGAGCAAAATGCCATCGGTGGTGTAGCTCGACGGCATCAGCACGTCAGCATTGGCGGCCTTGAGCTGCTGCACTTCGGCAGTAAGCGACGGCGAATTGGCGCGATACTTGATATCGGCAACGATCTTGTACCCGCGCTCGCTGGCCAGCTTGAGCTGCGCATTGGCGGAGTCGGTGCCGAAGATCGTGTCTTCGTGGAACAGCGCGAGCGTCTCGATCTTCTGGCCCTTCTTCTTCAGCGCATCGAAGAAGTCGAACATCGCGGTCGAGAACATTTCGTCATGCGGCGCAGCGCGGAAGTAATATTTCAGGCCACGACGATGCAGGCTGGGCGACGAATTGTCGGCCGACAGGAACGGGATCTGATAGCGCTCGCAGATCTGGCTGACAGTGACGGCGACAGCGCTCTGATAGGTGCCGACAATGGCCGAGACCTTTTCCTGCGTGATCAGGCGTTCGGCTTCGGCACGGCCCTTCTGCGGATCGGCCTGATGGTCAGCGAAAACGAGGCGCAGCTTGGCGCCGCCAAGGCCGGTAAAGCCCTCGCCCTTCGCCATCGGCAGATCGAAATCGTAGTTCTTGTTGACGATGTCAGCCGCCGTCTCGAAAGCGCGCTGCGCATCGACGCCGATCTGCGCGCTGGCACCGGACAAGGGATAGATCACGCCGATCACGACTTCCTTGGCTTGCGCGCGCACCGGCGTCGCAAGCGGAAGCAGCGCGGCAGAGGCAGCGCCTCCAAGCAAAACGTCTCGGCGAGAAATCGGCATGTCAGCGTCCTTTGTGATCGGCGACTATCGATAGGAACTAATCAAGGTTACGGTAAAGCCCGAAAGATCGGCAAGCTGCTTCTTATAAAACAGCGAGTTGCTTATTCTTGAGGTCGGTGATGAGCATCACGCCCGGCGCATGCGTGATCGCGAACGGCACTTTCGCGGCTGCGATGACGGCCTGCGGCGTGACTCCGCACGCCCAGAACACCGGGATCTCGTCATCATTAATGTGCACTGCATCACCGTAGTCGGGCTTACTGATATCCTTGATACCGATCGACTGCGGCAGGCCGAGATGCACCGGCGCGCCATGCACGGACGGAAAGCGCGAGGTGATCTGAACGGCGCGGATCGCATCGGCCGGCTTCAGCGGACGCATGGACACGACCATCGGACCGGCAAAGGGACCTGCGGATTTGCAGGCAATATTGGTGCGATACATCGGCACCAGCGTATCCTGCTCGATGTGACGGATCGGCAGGTCCTCGGCCATCATCGGCTCTTCAAAGGAATATGAGCAGCCGATCACGAAGGACACGAGATCATCGCGCCAGTATTTGCTCACCTCGGCCGGACGATCGATCGCCTCGCCATCCTTCCAGACGACGTATTGCGGAATGTCAGTGCGGATATCCAGGTCGAGACCGAGCGCGGGAATACGGGGATCGCCGGGATCGGACATGCCGATGATCGGGCACGGTTTTGGATTGAGCTGGCAGAAGCGGTGGAATGCGGAAGCCTGGGCTTCCGGCAGGATCACCAGATTGCCCTGCACATAGCCGGGTGCGACGCCCGCGGTGCTGGCATATTTGCCGGCCCGATATGCGCGCCGGGCAACTGCACTTGGCAGGTCGCCGGCGTCCGCTTCGTCAAGATCACGCTTCGCCAGATTGCTCATAGCACCCTGCCTGAATATTCGCCTTGCCTGAGTTTTGACCTCGACTTAGTGGGACACAGCGCTAGGATAATGTCTAATCGTGTTTTCTGATCGCCTCCCATAAATCAAATTTATCTAAAGGGACGACACAGCGAGATGGCAGACTTCAAGGCGCTGGAGACGTTCCTGTGGGTGGTCAATCTCGGCAGCTTTCGCGGTGCAGCGCAAAAGCTCCATACGACCCAACCCGCCATTTCGCAGCGCATCGCGCAGCTCGAACATGAAGTCGGCGTCCGCCTGTTGCAGCGCGATCGACGTGTCGCCTCCCCAACCCCTGCCGGCCGGCAAATGCTTGTCTATGCGGAGAAGCTGATCGGACTTCGTTCGGAGATGATGGCCGCCATGGGCGACCGCTCGGCCATGCGCGGCGTGTTGCGGCTGGGTGTTGCCGAGACCATCGTGCACACCTGGCTGTCGAAGCTGATCAAGCAGGTGAACGAGGCCTATCCGAACCTTTCGCTGGAGATCGAGGTCGACATCACGCCAAATCTGCGCGCCCGTCTTCTCGCTCAGGAGATCGAACTGGCTTTCGTCGTCGGGCCGCTCGCCGCATCGGACGTGCAGAACAAGGTACTATGCGACTATCAGATCGGCTTCCTCGCCAGCCCGTCGCTCGGGCTTGGAAGCGAGACACTGTCGGTCGAGGATCTTGCTAAGCATCCGATCATCACCTTCCCGCGCAAGACGCGCCCCTATGAGATCGTCCGCTCGCTTTTCAACCGGCCTTCGCTGCCGCCGATCCGGCTACATGCCAGCGCGTCGCTCGCCACCGTGATCCATATGGCGATCGAAGGTCTGGGGATCGCGGTGATCCCGACGGCGATCGTGCAGAACGAACTCGCGGACGGACGGTTGCAGTTGCTCGACACCAATGTGCCGATCCAGCCGCTCACCTTCGCAGCGAGCTGGCTCGCCTCACCCGATACGGTGGCCATCGAACTGGTCGCAAGCCTCGCCGCGCAGCTCGCACAAGAGAGTGCGGCATCGTGCACGGCGCCGCATATCAGCCCCTTGGTTGACGCGCTGGCGACGGCGGGTCATTGAAACACACCACATTCCACCACGCGAAACTCCCAGGACGGACGGCATGACCAAGCTCGGCGACAATCTCAAGATCAATTCCGCGCGGCTCTGGGACGCGATCAACGAGACGGCGAAATTCGGTGGCACAGCGAAGGGCGGCGTTCGTCGCCTGACACTCGGGCCCGAGGACAAGCAGGTACGCGACTGGTTTCGCAAGGCCTGCGAGGATGCCGGGCTCGAGGTAAAGGTCGATGCGCTTGGCTCGATGTTCGCGCTGCGCAAGGGACGCGACATGTCGAGGGCGCCGATCGGCATTGGCTCGCATCTCGACACCCAGCCAACCGGCGGCAAGTTCGACGGCATTCTGGGCGTGCTCGGCGCGCTGGAAATGGTACGCACGCTGAACGATGCGGGGATCGAGACCGAAACACCGATCTGCATCGCCAACTGGACCAATGAGGAAGGTTCGCGCTTTGCGCCGGCCATGATGGCCTCGGCGGCCTATGTCGGCGATTTCACCACCGACGATATTCTGTCGCGCAAGGACATCGCCGGCGTGACGGTGGGCGAGGCGCTCGATTCCATCGGCTATCGCGGCAATGTCGCCGTCGGCACGCAGAAGTTTTCCGGCTTCGTCGAGCTGCATATCGAACAAGGCCCGATCCTCGAGGCCGAGGGCAAGACCATCGGCGTGGTCGAGGCCGGCCAGGGCGTGCTGTGGTTCGACGGCAAGATCACCGGCTTCGAGAGCCATGCCGGCTCGACCCCGATGCCGCTGCGCAAGGATGCGCTGGGCACGCTGTCTGAGATCGTGCTGGCTACCGAACGCGTGGTGACCGAGATCGGCGCGCTGGGCACCATCGGTGAGGCTGTGATCGCCAATCCGTCGCGCAACGTGATTCCGGGCGAGATTGCCTTCACCATGGATCTGCGCAGTGCCGATGAAGGCAAGCTGGAGGCCATCGAAAAGGGTGTACGCGAGGCCATCACGGCGATTGCGGCCAAGCGCAAGGTGGAGGTCGCCTTTGACAAGGTCTGGCACAAGCCGCCGACGCACTTCAACAAGGAGTTTGTCAGCGCCGTCGAGAGCGCCGCGGAGTCATTGGGTTACTCGCACCGCCGCATCACCTCGGGCGCCGGCCACGATGCCTGCAACCTCAACAACATCATGCCGACCGCGATGGTCTTCATCCCGAGCAAGGACGGCATCAGCCACAACGAGCTGGAAAGCTCGACCCAGGACGATTGCGCCGCCGGCGCCAATGTCCTGATGCACACCGTGCTGGCGCTCGCCGGCGTTTCGTCGAAGTAGTCCGGGGGACCATCCATGCGCGGCGTATTCGTCGATGCCAGTGACGAACTGGCGAAAATTCTGGAACGTCTGACCCAGCCGGGTGACATCGCGATCAAGATCAATCGCGATGAGGACATCAAGTCGGCCGACCTGCCAAAAGTGTTGGACGGCGCCGAGATCGCCATCGTCGATCACACCTATGTGCCGACCGATGTGGCGAAGCAGTGCACCGGCCTGAAGCATATCGTCTTCCTCGGCACCGGCGCGCGCAGCTACATGCATATCGAGGAGCTCGCTGAACTTGGCATCGAGGTGCATCTGATCCGCGGCTACGGCGACACTGCCGTTGCCGAATGCGCCATCGCGCATATGTGGGCGGCCGCACGTGGCCTTGCCGAACAGGATCGTGAAATGCGGGCCGGCAACTGGCTGCGCGATGAAGGCATGGAACTGACCGGCAAGACCATCGGCCTGATCGGCTTCGGCGGCATCGCTGCCGAGGTCGCCCGCATCACGCTCGGCTCGGGCATGAAGGTGCTGGCCTGGAATCGTTCGCCGAAGAGCCATCCCGGCGTCGAATTCACCGACATGGAGACGGTGCTGGCGAAGAGCGACGTGATCTCGATCCATCTGCTGCTCAATGACGAGACCCGCGGCATGATCACCCGCGAGCGGATCGGCCAGATGAAGAAGGGCGCCATCCTGATCAACACCGCGCGCGGCGCCATCGTCGATCAGGACGCGATGATCGAGGCGCTGCGCTCCGGCCATCTGCGCCATGCCGGCCTCGACGTGTTCGAGATTGAGCCGCTGCCGGCTGGCCATGTTCTGACGACGATCCGGAATGTGACGCTGTCGTCGCACTCGGCGTTCCGCACGCCCGAGGCAAGCATCAACCTGATCGATGCAGCGTGGAAGCATTGCCGACGGATCGCGGTGTAGCTCCCTCTTCCTTCTCCCCTTGTGGGAGAAGGTGGCTTCGCGAAGCGAAGACGGATGAGGGGTACGGCTGGGCGCGGAGCTTGTGGCTACCCCTCACCCGTCTCGACTGCTTCGCAGTCGATCCACCCTCTCCCACCCTGCACAGCTTCGCTGTGCTTGGGGGAGAGGGAAGAAAGAAAGCGCCTTACTCAATCATCTCCGCCACGGCCTTGCCGCAGGCCGTCGTATCCGCCTGACCGCCGAGATCGCGCGTGCGCAGCGTACGCTCCGCCAGCGTGCGCTCGATCGCCTTGACGATGGAGTCGGCCGCTTCCTTCTCGCCGAGATGCTCCAGCATCATGGCGCCGGACCAGATCATGCCGATCGGGTTGGCAATGCCCTGCCCCGCGATATCCGGCGCCGAACCATGCACGGGCTCGAACACCGACGGGAAATCACCGGCCGGATTGATATTGCCCGACGGCGCGATTCCGATCGTACCGGTGCAGGCTGGACCGAGGTCCGACAGGATGTCGCCGAACAGGTTGGACGCCACCACCACGTCGAAGCGATCGGGGTTCATCACGAAATGCGCGGTAAGAATGTCGATGTGGTACTGGTCCCACTTCACGTCGGGATAGTTCTCGCCCATCGCCTTCACGCGCTCGTCCCAATACGGCATGGTGATCGCAATGCCATTGGACTTGGTGGCTGACGTCAGGTGCTTCTTCGGCCGTGACTGGGCAAGATCGAACGCGAATTTCAGAATGCGATCGACGCCGGTGCGGGTCATCACCGTCTGCTGGGTGACGAATTCGCGATCGGTATCCGGGAAGCTGCGGCCGCCGACGGCCGAATATTCGCCTTCGGTGTTTTCACGCACCACCCAGAAATCGATATCGCCGGGCTTGCGACCGACCAGCGGGCACGGCACGCCGGGCATCAGGCGCACCGGGCGCAGATTCACATACTGATCGAATTCGCGGCGGAACTTGATCAGCGAGCCCCACAGCGAGATGTGATCCGGAATTTTGGCCGGCAGGCCGACGGCGCCGAAATAGATGGCGTCATGCTGGCCGATCTGGGCCTTCCAGTCGTCCGGCATCATCTGGCCGTGCTTCTCGTAATAGTCGTAGGACGAGAAGTCGTAGTGATCGAATTTCACCTTTACGCGGTGTTTCTTGGCCACCGCCTCGAGCACGCGCAGGCCCTCCGGCATCACTTCCTTGCCGATGCCGTCGCCGGGGATGACTGCAATCCGATATTCTTTGCTCACGTGAGGTTTCCTTCGCCAGATTGGATTGCCGGCAGGTTTGGACCAAAGCCGGCGCGCGATCAACGCTGCAGTGCAATGTTGACCGCAATTGGTGCGGCAGAATAATTCGAATGTCATTCCGAGCCGGAGCCCTTCCATGGATCTTCACCTGCGCGGCAAGCGCGTCCTGATCACCGGCGCCTCCAAGGGGATTGGCGCGGCTGCGGCGGAGGCTTTTGCCGAGGAAGGCGCCCATGTCCGTCTCGCCGCCCGCAATGTGGAGAAGATGCAGGCGCTGGCCGACAGCCTGCGATCGCGCCATCAGATCGACGTATCCATCCATCCCACCGATTTGCGCAAGGCCGAGGATCTTGCCGCGCTGGCGGCGGCCTCCAGCGATATCGACATTCTCGTCAACAATGCCGGCGACATTCCCGGTGGCACGCTGGACAAGGTGGACGAGCCAACCTGGCGGCATGCCTGGGAGCTGAAAGTGTTCGGCTTCATCAATCTGACACGGCTGATCTATGCGCAGATGAAAGCCCGCGGCGGCGGCGTCATCGTCAATGATATCGGCGCGGCCGGTGAAAAGTTCGACGCCAGCTACATCTGTGGCAGCGCCGGCAATGCGGCACTGATGGCCTTCACCCGCGCGCTCGGCGGCAAGAGCCTGAAGGACAATATCCGCGTGGTCGGCATCAATCCCGGTCCGGTGGCCACCGATCGCTATGTCACGCGCATGCAGGCGCAGGCCAAGGCGCAGCTAGGCGATGAGAACCGCTATCCCGAACTGGAGAAGGGTCTGCCGCTCGGCCGTGCCGCCAAGCCGCGCGAGATCGCCGACCTGATGGCCTTTCTCGCCTCGGATCGCGCCGGCTACACGTCCGGCGTGATCTACACGGTGGATGGCGGATGGAGCGCGGGCTGGTAGGCGGGATCGCACAGAAGCCAGCGTCGAAACTCGATGTCGTCCCGGCGAACGCCGGGACCCATAGCCTCCCGCTATATAATTGAGACGACATCGGCTACGACGACGGCGTTTTAGCCAGCGCTACGGCGGGTATGGATCCCGGCGTTCGCCGGGATGACAGGGGAGTCAGCTCAGCGCGCCCGCATGCACCCACCACAGCGGATACGCGAGCTGGATCGCATGGGCGGCGCGCTGCGCGTCGGTGTCATTGTCGAACAGTGCAAAGCATGTCGCGCCCGAGCCGGACATACGGGCCAGGCGAACGCCTTCAGCAGCGCCGAGCGCGGCCAGCACATCGCCAATGATCGGCTCGACCTTCAGCGCAGGCGCTTCGAGATCATTGGTCCCGGCGCTCACGGCCGCAATCCAGTCCTCGACCGATGCGCCTTCCGCCGGCCATGAGCGCGTCTTCAACACATCGGTGACGCCGACGCGGAGCTGCCCATTCTTCAGGCCGAGCTCCTGAAACACATCCTTGGTCGCCACCGGCACGCGCGGATTGACCATCACGCAAGGCAGCCGCGGCAGGCTGAGCTGCAGCAGGTTTTCACCAACACCCGTCATCACGCAGGCATGCGACTGCACGCAGACAGGCACATCGGCGCCAGTCAGACGCGCCACGTCCATCACGCGAGGATCGTCGAGTTCAAGATTGTTGGCACGCACCAGAAGGCGGAGTGCAGCCGCTGCATCTGCCGAACCGCCACCGATGCCGGCAGCCACGGGCAGATGCTTGTCGAGCGCGAAGGTGCCGAAGGACAGGCCCTCGACCTGCTCACCGAGCAGCCTTGCCGCCTTGATGACCAGATTATCGGCGCTGTCGCCGCATTCCGCGGCGCGTGGTCCCGTCGCGGTCAGTGCGAGACCGCCTCCGGGCTGAAGAGTCAGCCTGTCGGCGCAGTCGGCGAACACCACGACGCTTTCCAGATCGTGATAGCCGTCGGCTCGCCGTCCGATGACGCGCAAGGTCAGATTGACCTTCGCGCGCGCACTGTCTTCCAGGGAAGAGCTATCTTCCCGAGCAGGCTGCCCAATGCCCGCCGATGCCCCCGTCATACGCCTAGCCGCCTTTGTCGTTGTCTTTCTTCGCCTCCGGCTTGTCGGCCGAAGCCGCTGCCGGAGCTGTTTCGTTCAATGAGCAGCCTTCCGGCTTCTCACCACCATCGGGCACGCATTTCTGCATCTTGGCCTCGATCTTCGGCAGCTCTTCAACTTCCGGCTTCAGGTCCTTGGCGTGCTGCCACTGGAAGCGTGCTTCCAGCTTGCGGCCGACGCGCCAATAGGCATCGCCGAGGTGGTCGTTGATGGTCGGATCTTCCGGCTTCAGATCGATGGCACGTTCGAGATGCTTGGTGGCGTCCTCGTAATTGCCGATGCGGTAATAGGCCCAGCCGAGCGAGTCGACGATGTAGCCGTCATCCGGACGCTGCTCGACCGCGCGCTTGATCATCTTCATGGCGTCGTCGAGATTGATGCCTTGATCGATCCAGGAATAGCCGAGATAGTTCAGCACATGCGGCTGTTCCGGCTGCAGTTCGAGCGCCTTCTTCATGTCGACTTCGGCCTTGGCCCACTGCTTGGAGCGCTCGAGGCAGATGCCGCGGAAATAGAAATAGACCCAGTTCGGCTTGTCCTGATTGGCCGCAACGACATCGATGCCCTTGGTGTAGGTCTCGGCACAATCAGCGAATTTCTTGCGGCCGCGCTCGATATTGCCGAGCGCCATGATGGCTTCGAGATCCTTCGGATCGCTGGTGGTGACGTCCTTCAGGATCTTGATGCCCTCGTCGCTGCGATCGGCGGCGTCGAGATTGGTCGCCTGCTGGATCATCGCATTGCGCTTCAGCGCCGAATTCGCCGGCATGCGCTCATAGACCTTGATGGCCATTTTCGGCTTCTTCACGGACTCATAGAGATCCGCGAGAGACAGCAGCGCCAGCGAGTGGTCCGGCTTGAGATACAGAGCGAGCTGCAGATAAACCAGCGCGAGGTCTTCGCCGCCGCGACGGGTCAGCGAAGCGCCGATGCCATACAGCGCCTCCGACGCACCGGCCTGCGGGCTGTCCACCAGCGCCGGCAGCTTCTTGCCAGCCTTGGTCTCGCGGATGCCTTCCAGCACCAGCGGATGGCGAGCCAGCTTCTTGTTGAAGGTCTCATACACGGCGAGCGCGGCAGCGTCGTCCTTGTTGCGCGACGTCCAGCGGCCATAGGCATCGACCACGCGCAGCGCGCTGTCGTCGAGCTTGAAGGCGCGCTCATAACGCGTGCCGGCGTCCTTCTGCTTGCCTGCGAGGTCGTAGATCAGGCCGGCATGCAGGTCCTTGAAGATCGGATACCATTCGGGACCGGCCAGCTTGTCGATATTGGAGATGGCGGCCTTGGTGTCGCCGGCACCGTAGCTCGCCCAGGCGCCGAGCAAGGTCGCGACCAGATCGGTGATCGGACCGCGCACCGACTGATTGATGTTGGTCTGCGCCGCCGCGTATTTCTTCGACTTGAGATCGCGCACGCCGACCACGAGGCGGGCCACGCGATTCGACTTGTCGATGATCAGGATGCGCTCGGCGAGCTTCACCGCCTCGTCGATATCGCCGTCGGCGAGCGATGAGATGAAGGCGCGATCGAGCAGCTCGTTGTTCTTCGGATCGGTGCGCAAAGCGGAGCGGTAAAACGCCGCAGCCGAGGTCGCATCGCGTTCCACACTGGCATGACGCGCGGCGAGATAGCTGCCGGCCGTCGTCATCTGCCGCAGGTCCTTCGCCGTCGGGAAGGTCGCCGAATTATCGGCGAGATGATCCGGCGTCTGGGCGAAGGACTGCGCGGGCAGCGCCAGAACGGCGAGCGTGGCTGCAGCGAGCGTCAAGCGGTTGAAACGGGAGGACAACATCAAGTTCGCCTAGCTCCGAGGATCATTGGGCAATCGTGGGCGGAAGTTCGGGCACAAACGCGATCAGAAAAGCGCAACAGGCGCGGATGCGCTGCCGACCCGGCAACATAGCGCAGTGCGACAATGCCGCTTTTGGCGGGTATTCGCAAGGATCGGGGGCGCAGATGCACCAAGGGGGCCTGTCGGGTTCGGGCAACCGGAATGCACCGGATATGCCTGCAAACGCGCTTAGTGTGGCGGGATCGTGACATTACAAACGATACGGGGCGCCGATCACCGACGCCCCGCTCACGACTTTGTGCCTTCTGGCGAATTCGGACTTACATCGCCTCGTAATTCGGACCGCCGCCGCCTTCCGGAGGCACCCAGGTGATGTTGCCGTTCGGGTCCTTGATATCGCAGGTTTTGCAGTGGACGCAGTTCTGCGCATTGATCTGGAAGCGCGGTTCCTGGCCCTCGCCGACCCACTCATACACGCCCGCTGGGCAGTAGCGGTTCGACGGGCCCGCGAAGACATCGTGTTCCGATGACTTCTGCAGCGCCATGTCGGCGACCTTCAGATGGATCGGCTGGTCTTCCTCATGATTGGTGTTCGACATGAACACCGAGGACAGGCGATCGAAGGTGATCTTGCCGTCCGGCTTCGGATACGGGATCGGCTTGAAATCCTTCGCCGGCTTCAGCGTCTTGCGATCCGGCTTGGCGTGCTTCTGCGTGCCGAACAGCGAGAAGCCAAGCGTGTTGCACCACATGTCGAAGCCGGCGAACAGCATGCCGATGCGGTTGCCGAATTTCGACAGGAACGGCTTGACGTTGCGGACCTTGTAGAGATCCGCACCGACGGACGAGCTGCGCCAGCCGTTCTCGTATTCGGTCAGCTCGTCATTGGCACGGCCGGCAGCGAGCGCGGCAGCAACATGCTCGGCAGCCTGCATGCCGGTGCCCATGGCATTATGCACGCCCTTGATGCGCGGCACATTGACGAAGCCCGCAGCGCAGCCGATCAGCGCACCGCCGGGAAACACCAGTTTCGGCACCGACTGATAGCCGCCCTCGGTGATCGCGCGCGAACCATAGGCCAGGCGCTTGGCGCCGACGAAGGTGTCGCGGATCATCGGATGGGTCTTCATCCGCTGGAATTCCTCGAACGGATAGAGATACGGATTCTCGTAGTTCAGATGGACAACGAAGCCGACAGCCACGAGATTATCGTCGTAGTGGTAGAGGAACGAGCCGCCACCGACATTGTCCGGGAGCGGCCAGCCCATCGTGTGCTGCACCAGACCCTTCTTGTGCTTGGCGGGATCGATCTGCCAGATTTCCTTGAGGCCGATACCGAATTTCGGCGGCTCGCAATCCTTGTCCAGCGCGAATTTGGCGATGACCTGCTTGGTCAGCGAACCACGCGCGCCTTCGGCGAACAGCGTGTATTTGCCGAGCAGCTCCATGCCGCGCGTGAACGAATCCTTCGGCTTGCCGTCGCGGCCGATGCCCATGTCGCCGGTGGCGATACCGCGCACCGCGCCATTGTCGTCATACAGCGTTTCGGTCGCGGCAAAGCCCGGATAGATTTCGACGCCGAGCGCTTCCGCCTTGGCGCCGAGCCAGCGCGTCACCATGCCGAGCGAGGTGATGTAGCAGTGGTGGTTGTTCATCAGCGGTGGATTGATGAAATTCGGCAGGCTGATGCCGCCGGTTTCCGTGGTCAGGATGAACTGGTCGTCCTTGACCTGGGTCTTCAGCGGGCAGTCCGCATCCTCGCGCCAGTCGGGGATCAGCTTGTCGAGATTGACGGGATCGATCACCGCTCCCGACAGGATGTGGGCACCGACTTCGGAACCCTTCTCGACCACGACAATGGACAGGTCCGCATTGAGCTGCTTCAGCCGGATCGCGGCCGACAGGCCGGACGGTCCCGCGCCGACGATGACGACGTCGAATTCCATACTCTCGCGCGGCGGAAGTTCTTCAGTGCTCATAATCTTGATCTCAGACCCGTTTCCAACCCGTTCAGAACGCTTCTAAGGGCTGTTGTTTCCGATTTTTGACGGAAGAACAACCACCGAAATTCACAGAGGGCACTGCCACGGGTGGCGATCCCGGCCGGATGCTGGCATATCTGAGGACATCGCCATGATGCCTGAACCCGCCCCCACCGTTGCCCAACTGCTCGCCTTCTATCTGGAGGCCGGGGTCGATTGCGCGCTGATGGATGAGCCGGTCAACCGGCTGCTGGACGACGATATCGGCCTGCATCCGCCTGCCGAAGCCGCGCCGAAGCGCCCTCCGCTGACTGGCATGCCAGCTCCGGCACCGCGGCCGGCGCCCACCAAGACGGAAGTGGCCCCCGATGTGGCCGTTGCCGCCGCCCGCGAGGCCGCCCGCACCGCGCCTACCCTGGACGCACTGCGCGGCATGCTGGAGAGTTTTGACGGCTGCGCGCTGAAGGGAACGGCGACGCGCCTGGTGTTTTCCGACGGCAATCCGCAGGCCCGCATCATGTTTGTGGGCGAGGCTCCCGGCCGCGACGAGGATATCGAGGGCCTGCCCTTCGTCGGCCGCTCCGGCAAGCTGCTCGACCTGATGCTGAAGGCGATCGGGCTCGACCGCACCACGGCCTATATCGCCAATGTCATCCCGTGGCGTCCGCCGGGTAACCGCACGCCGACGCCGCAGGAGACGCAGATCTGCCTGCCCTTCATCCAGCGCCAGATCGAGCTGGTGAACCCGGATATCCTGGTGACACTTGGCAATCCCTCGACCCAGACGCTGCTGCAGACCCGCGACGGCATCATGAAGTCGCGCGGCCGCTGGGTCGACTACGACACCGGATCGCGAAAAATTCGCGCAATCGCGACCTTCCACCCGGCCTATCTGCTGCGCTCGCCGTCCTACAAGCGGCTGACCTGGATGGATCTGCGGTCGGTGGCCAAGGCGCTGGAAGCGGCGAAGTAAGAATTACGGACCCTTGGGCCGAATGATCGCCCAACCCACCCGCAGCACCGGGCGGCTGCCGTTGATCAGCTGGTCGAACGCCCGCGGCACCTCTGGCACCAGGCCGGGAAAGCGCGCGACGAGGTCCGCCGGTGGCGTGCCGATCGTGTCGGTGGCGCGCCAGATCACGACGCCACCGGTCTCCATGAACTTCGCCTGCGTGGTCCATGGCGTCCGTTCGGGCTGTGCGTCGTTCAGCAGATGCGGCCGCGCGGCGCCCATGCCGATCAGCGCAGCAAGCTGCTGATCGCCGGTGACGGCGACAAGCTTCTGCCCGGTGCGGCGCTCGAAATTCTCGCCGAAGAAGCGCCCGATCTCGCGCGCCGGCAATGCGGTGCGATCCTCGGGTCCGTCGACCCACGGAAACAGGATGACATTGACCAGCACCGCCAGTGCCGGCGCCACGATGGCCGCGGCCCAGACCTTACGCAGCACGCGCTGGCGCCGCAGCGCGATCAAGTTGCCGGAGGCGACCACCACCGCAAGACCGGACATCACCAGCGCAATGCCGGTGCCCCCGATGACATTGCTGCGACTATAGAGCGCGGCAAACAGGCTGCCGAGCAACGCCGGCGCGAGTGCGAAGAAATAGACATAGGCGCGGGCTGTCACATCGACCGGCGGACGAAAGATTACCGGGGCGTCTTCACCGTCAGGCACGAGCCGGCGCCAGTTCATGGCGGTCAGCACGAACACGCCGGCGGTGGCCGCCACCAGCCAGGCAAGAAGGATGCCCCACTGTTCGGCCTTGCCCACAAGATCCGTGAGCACCGGCGGAGGCGGCAACACGGTGAAGCCGGAGCGGATCACCCAGACGGCGTAAGGCAGCGCCAGCACGGCGATCACGACGAGCGCAAAGAACGGATCAAGCGAGGCGAGATGGCGCCGGCCGCGCGTGGTGGCGAGGCCGAACAGCAAGGGCAGCGGCAACAGCCACATGGCCTGCGGGGTGACGAGCAACAGCAGACCGGCCTCGATGGACAACGCGAACCACGCATTGCGACGCCCCTGCCCGATGGCCAGCCATGCATGCAGCAGGAACATGGCCCAGAGCGGACGCGCCAGCACCAGCGGGCCGAATTCGACGCCGGGTGTGGAGAAGGCCGTGACCGTCATGGTCAGCAGCACGGCGATCACCGCCTGCGGACCGCCGACGATATGGCGGCCGAGTTGATAGACCGCGCGAAACATCATGATGGCGCAGACCTGCGCCAGCACATAGACGCCGAAAATGTGGTTGCCGGCCGCGCGGAAGGCGATATCGGCCAGCCAATAGGCCAGCGGCGGGCCGTATTCGGTCCCGACCTGATATTCGCGGCCATAGGCCAGCACGGTGGCGAGATCGCCGGGCGGACCGCGATAGAGCAGCAGCGGCACCACCAGCCAGAGCAGCGCCTGGCACAGCACCACGATCCAGAACACCAGCCGCGGCCGGGCGCGGATCAGTTCGACGATCAGGGAAGTGAAGCGCATGAACGTCCGGACCGGCCCGCGAATGAGAGAAGCTCACAGGTGATACGGCGCGTAGGCCCTTGAGGCAACCGCGCGGCCGGTCAGGCCGAAAGGTCGAGGGTCGCCTGCACCTCGACGGTCTCGGTCTCGATCACGATGGTTTCGCGGCGCAGGCGTGCGGCGACCACTGGGGCGAACAGGCTGCGGTGATGGATGCTGGGACCGAGTTCGTTGAGCGCCTTGAGATGCTGCGGCACGCCATAGCCCTTATGGACCTCGAAACCGTAGCCCGGGCATTGCTCGGCCAGCCGGCACATCAGCCGGTCGCGTGAGACCTTCGCGATGATGGAGGCGGCTGCGATGGACAGTACCAGTGCATCGCCGCCGATCACGGCTTCGCAGTTGGCGTCAGTGTCGATCCTGTCGCGCCCATCGACAAAGACATGCTTCGGCGCTTCGGGCAGCGAGGCAACCGCGCGCGCCAGCGCCCACAGCGAGGCGCGCAGGATGTTGTCGCGATCGATCCGGGCGGGCGAGGCATAGGCGACAGCGAAAGACGACGTCGCGCAGATTTCTTCGAACAGCGCATCGCGCTTCGCCTCGGTCAGCTTCTTGGAATCATCGAGGCCCTTGGGAATGCGCTTGGGATCGAGAATCACCGCGGCAGCCACCACCGGGCCGGCGAGTGGTCCACGGCCAGCCTCGTCGCAGCCCGCCACCGGCCAGATACCCTGCTTCAGCAGCGCGCGCTCGCGCTTGAAGCTGGGGGGCCCGACAACGATCGGCTTGCGCGGCCTGGCAGCCGCCGTCTTGGGCGATGCTTTGGCCGGTTTGCTCTTGGAATCCCGAATCATGGGCGGATCGTGCGCATCCCGCCCATGCTGCGCAACCGGGAACCCTGAATCGTGCCCGCTATCCCAAGCGCTAGTCGGCCAGATGCACCCGCCGGTCGTCGCCGACCTCGATGCCTGGCGCCACCACGACATCCCAGGCGTGGCCGTCGGGATCGGCGAAATAACCGGAATAGCCGCCGTAATCGGTTGTGTGCGCCGGCTTGATCAGCGTCGCGCCGCAGGAGACGGCGAATTCCAGCACGGCATCGACCTCCTCGGGCGAACGGCAGTTCCAGCCCATCGTGGTGCCGCGAAATGCCTGCGGACGCGGCTGGTCCGGCAGCTTGGCATCATCGGCCAGCTGGTCCCACGGAAACAGCGCCAGCAGACTGGCGCCGGTGTCGTAAAAGGCGATCGCCTCCCCGGTCTCCTTCGCCTTTCGCGTGAAACCGAGCGCTTCGTAAAAGGCGATGCTGCGACGGATGTCATGGACGCCGAGGGTCACTGCAGTCAGGCGGGGCACCAGTTTTGGGCGATTGTCGTTCGTCATTTGCGGTCCTCCTGATCACTCAACGCAAAAAGCGGAGAAGGGGTCGCCGGCCGGCTCTGGTTTCCGGTCGGCGCCCCTCCCCCGAGTTGCTCCCAAGATTGCGAGACCTTCAGGAGTTAGAACAAATTCAGTTGCTGGCCGGCCCCGGCCGGCTTGGCGAAATGATCCAGCGTGAGTTTCGCGCGCTTCTTGTTGAGGCCGAGCTTGGCGCAGGCGACCTCGAAACGGCGACCGATCATCCAGGCCATCGGTCCGGTACCCTTCATGCGCGTGCCCCACTGCGAATCGTAATCGCGGCCATCACGCATCTCGCGGATCAACGTGAACACATGGCGATAGCGATCGGGATAATTGGCCATCAGCCACTCGCGAAACAGATCGCGCACCTCCAGTGGCAGGCGCAGCAACACATAGCTCGCCTCCTTCACGCCGGCATGGGCGGCGGCATCGAGGATGCGCTCGATCTCGCTGTCATTCAGCGCCGGAATCACCGGCGCCACCATCACCGTGGTGGGAATGCCGGCCTCGGACAGCTGCCGCAGCGCCTCCAGCCGCTTTGGCGGCGTCGAGGCGCGTGGCTCCATGGCACGGGCCAGCTTCGGATCCAGCGACGTCACCGACAGCGCCACCTTGGCGAGATTGCGCTTCGCCATCCGCGCTAGGATATCGATATCGCGCACCACCAGCGCCGACTTGGTGACGATGCCGACCGGATGCCCGGTCTTCTCCAGCACTTCGAGAATGCCGCGCATCACCTGGCGCTCGCGCTCGATCGGCTGATAGGGATCGGTATTGGTGCCGATCGCGATCATCTTTGGCTCATATTCCGCGGCCGACAGCTCCTTCTCCAGCAACGCCGGCGCATCCGGCTTCACGAACAGCTTGGATTCAAAATCCAGCCCCGGTGAGAGACCGAGATAGGCATGGGTCGGGCGTGCGAAGCAGTAGACGCAACCATGCTCGCAGCCACGATAGGGATTGATCGAACGGTCGAAGCCGATATCCGGCGACTCGTTGCGCGTGATCACTTTTCGCGCCGTGTCCGTCGCCACCGTGGTCTTGAACGGCGGCAGGTCGTCGAGGCTCTGCCAGCCATCATCGGAGGCGACGCGGGCCTCCTTCTCGTAACGACCGCTGTCATTGGATTGGGCGCCGCGACCGCGCCGCCGCTGGCGGTCGATCGCGACCTCGATCGCCGGAAACGGCGATGGCATTCCCGCGATTTCGGACGGCGCGGGAGCAGTCTGCATCTGAAGGGCTGCGGCGTTCTGATTCATGAAGCCACGCTAGCAGCTTCAAGGAACATATCAAGAACAAAGACGCAGGCGGGCTCTTTTCCCACATGCGCCGTCTTAGCCATGATTAGCATCAAGGGCTGTTTTCAGTATGACGAAATGATAACGCAGCCGCACAGGCTTTGAGGTATTATCCACATCCCATGCTCAGCGTGATCATCCCCACCGAAGGCGTCGAACAACCCGCGGTCGCGACTTTGGCGGCGCTGGTGCCGGGCGCCGCTGCGGGTGTGATCCGCGAAGTCCTGCTGGTCGATCGGGCCGGCACCGACGTGATCGAGCGCGTCGCTGATGTAGCCGGCTGCGGCTACCTCACCTCCACCGGCTCGCGCGCCGCGGCGATGGCTGCCGGCGCCAGGGCTGCACGATCGCCCTGGCTGATGTTCCTTCATGCGGGCGCCGTGCTGGACAGCGGCTGGATCGAAGAAACCCAGCAATTCATCCAGCGCGTCGGCAATAGCGATCGTCCCCGCGCCGGTATCTTCCGCTATGCGCGCTCGCCCTATGACGAGACCGGCTTTCGCGATGGCGTGAAGCATCTGCTTCGCAAGGTCACTGGCCCCAAGGCCGACCAGGGCCTCCTCATCGCGCGCGATCACTATGAGCGCCTCGGCGGCCATGCGGATGCCCGCGGCGCCGAAGCCCGGCTCCTGCGCCAGCTCGGCCGGTCGGCGCGCACCATGCTGCGCAGCCGGATCATGATGGTGGCGTAGGTCTTTTCTCCGTCATTGCGAGGAGCGCAGCGACGAAGCAATCCAGCCTCGCGCGAAGGAAGGCTGAATTGCTTCGCTTCGCTCGCAATGACGGACAAAAATTCATTGCCATGATACTTGCCAAAAGCAACCATTTGATTGACATTGGCAACCATGCCGCAATCAACCGAGCACATCGCTGCCGTCCGCGCCTTCAACCGCTCCTATACGCGGCATCTCGGCGTGCTGGACCAGCAATTGCTGGAGAGCCCCTATTCTCTCACCGAGGCGCGGGTGCTGTATGAACTCGCCCACAAGGAAGCGCTGTCGGCCCGCGAGATCGGCGACACACTCGGCCTCGACGCCGGCTATCTCAGCCGCATTCTTAAAGGCTTCACGGACAAGAGCCTGATCACGCGAAAAACTTCGGCCAGGGATCGCCGTCTTCATCAATTGAGCCTGACCGCCAAAGGCCGCCTCGCCTTCGGCCGCCTCAATCGCGGATCGCATGATCAGGTGGAAACCATGCTGGACCGGCTCGGGCCCGATGCGCCGCGCCTCGTCCAGGCCATGACGACTATCGAGAAGCTGCTGGAAAACAATGGGGCGCCGGCTCCCACTGCGACCCTGCGCAGCCCGCGTCCCGGCGACATGGGCTGGGTGGTGCAGAGCCACGGCGCGCTTTACGCGTCGGAATACGGTTTCGATGCCTCGTTCGAAGGTCTGGTGGCTGACATCGTCGCCAGATATCTCGCGGGTTTCGATCCCTCGCGTGAACGTTGCTGGATCGCCGATATCGATGGTCGGCAGGTCGGGTCGATCTTCCTTGTGAAGGGATCGGACGATGTGGCGAAGATCCGCCTGCTGCTGATCGATCCAGCCGGTCGTGGCCAGGGCCTCGGACATCGCCTGGTGAATGAAGCCATCGGCTTTGCGCGGCAATGCGGCTATCGGAAGATCACGCTATGGACGCAGAGTAATCTGCTGGCCGCACGAAACATCTATGAGCGCGCCGGCTTCAAATGCGTCGCCAGCGAACCGCATCGCAGCTTTGGGCAAAACCTGGTGGGCGAAACGTGGGAGCTGGTGCTTTAGGCCGACGCGCCCTTTGCTTTCGGCCGCCGCAGATGCTCGTCCAGTCGCGGCATGATCTCGACGAAATTGCATGGCCGCGTACGGTAATCGAGCTGCGCATTCAAAATGCCGTCCCAGCCATCGCGGCAGGCACCGGGCGAGCCCGGCAGGCAGAAGATGAAAGTCGCGCCTGCCGTGCCGGCCGTGGCACGGCTCTGGATCGTCGAGGCACCGATCTTGGCGTGGCTCAGCATGTGGAAGGCGATGGAGAATCCATCCATCCGCTTTTCGAATAACGGCTCGATCGCCTCCGGCGTCACATCGCGGCCGGTGAATCCCGTACCGCCCGTCGTGATGATCGCATCGACACCCGGATCGGCAATCCATGATCTCACCACCGCACGGATGGCTTCGACGTCATCAGTGACGATCTCGCGCTTCGCCAGCGCATGGCCGGCCGCGGTCAAACGATCCACCAGCGTCGTACCGGACTTGTCATCGGCGAGCGAACGGGTGTCGGAAATCGTGAGCACCGCGATGTTGAGCGGCACGAAGGTCTTGGTTTCGTCAATGGACATGAGATGCTCCGAACTTTGCAACCGTCATTGCGAGGCGCGAAGCGACGAAGCAATCCAGTCCTTGGTTTTCTGGATTGCTTCGCTGCGCTCGCAATGACGGTCGAGGCGTTATCGTGCGATCAAAGCCGATCCGTCCCGAAGGTGTTGCAGGCCTGGATGGTGCCCTGCTGATAGCCGACCATGAACCAGCGCTTGCGCTGCGCGGCCGAGCCATGGGTGAAGGAGTCCGGCACCACGCGGCCCTGCGCCTGGCGCTGCAGGGTGTCGTCGCCGATCGCCGCCGCGGTCTGCAGCGCCGCGTCGATGTCGCCGGCTTCGAGGAAGCCTGGGCGCTTTTTCTCCTCGCGATTGACCCAGACGCCGGACAGGCAGTCCGCCTGCAATTCGACGCGCACCTGCAGGTTATTCGCTTCGGCCTTGCTGCCGGCGCGCTCCTGCGCCTGCGACACCTTCGGAATGATGCCGAGCAGGTTCTGCACGTGATGGCCGGCTTCATGCGCGATGATATAGGCCGTGGTGAACTTGCACGCATTGCCGGAGCAGCCGCGAAACTTGGTCTCGACCTGACGGAAGAAGCTGGTGTCGAGATAGATCTTCCTGTCCGGCGGGCAATAGAACGGCCCCATGGCCGACTGCGCGCGACCGCAACGCCCGCCATTGGTGGCGTTGCGAAACAGCACGATCTGCGGGCCGACATATTTCTGGCCGCTCTCGCGGAAAATCTCGCTCCAGCGATCGTCGATCTCGCCGAGGATGCCGGAGATCATGCTGCCCACCTCGTCGCTCGGCGCGCCGGACTTCGGTGGCGATGAGCGGCGATCGGTCTGATAGGTCGGGGCCTGCCCGCCGCCGGTGAAAATCTCCGCGCCTGATATGAGCAGGCGCGGATCGATTCCCAGTGCCCAGCCGACGAGGCCGAGCACCAGCACGGTGCCGATGCCGAGACCGCCGCCACCGCCGGGAATGCCGAAACCACCGCCACCGCCGCCATAACCACCGCCATCATCGTCGCGACGGTCGTCGATATTGTCGCTGCGACGGAAGTCATCGTAACGCATCGGGCAATTCCTTCATTTCAATTCGCAGCGTTTGAACCAATTGCGAATAACCGGCGCAGCATAACGCGGAAACAGCGCAATATTTCCATCGCGTTAAGCATAAGCATTAGCCTGCCCGGCAAAACTTGCCTAGCGCGATTCCATTACCAGTTAAGTCGATTTTTACTTTGCCCGTTCACTATACCGGTCAGTCGGTTGTTTAGTCCCGCGTCGCCGACAGCGTCGCCTGAGTCAGAGTAAGTGAGTCATGGTTGGTTCGCGTAGCGGGGCGTCTTTGAAGGCGTCCCGCACACAACTTGAATACGGTCTCCAGCATCGCATCGTCGTCGGCGATTGCGTCGCCGAGATGTCAAAACTGCCGGCAGGTTCGGTCGATCTGGTGTTCGCAGATCCTCCCTACAACCTGCAACTGAAGGGCGACTTGAAGCGCCCCGATGATTCCCATGTGGATGCCGTCACCGATGACTGGGACAAGTTCTCGTCATTCGCGGCCTATGACGATTTCACGCGCGCCTGGCTGCTTGCCGCGCGCCGCGCCATGAAGCCGTCGGCCACGCTCTGGGTGATCGGCTCCTATCACAACATTTTCCGCGTCGGCGCGATCATGCAGGACCTCGGCTTCTGGGTTCTCAACGATATCGTGTGGCGCAAGTCCAACCCAATGCCGAATTTCCGTGGCCGTCGCTTCACCAATGCGCATGAGACCATGATCTGGGCCGCGCGCGACGAGAAGGCGAAGGGTTACACCTTCAACTACGAAGCGCTGAAGGCTGCCAATGACGACGTGCAGGCACGTTCGGACTGGCTGATCCCGCTCTGCACCGGCGACGAACGCCTGAAGGGAGACGACGGCAAGAAGGTGCATCCGACGCAGAAGCCGGAAGGCCTGCTCGCCCGCGTGCTCCTGTCATCGTCGAAGCCCGGCGATCTGGTGATCGATCCGTTCAACGGCACCGGCACCACCGGCGCCGTCGCCAAGCGGCTCGGCCGCTCCTATATCGGCTTCGAACGCGACCGCGAATACGCCAAGGCTGCAGAAGCGCGCATTGCCGCCATCGAACCGCTGCCGGACGCCACGCTCGCACCGTTCATGACCGCCCGCAGCGCCCCGCGCGTCGCATTCGCCGAACTGGTCGAACGCGGCCTGATCTCGCCCGGCACCAAGCTCGTCGACGCCAAGAAGCGCCACGGCGCCCTGGTTCGCGCCGATGGTGCCATCATGTTCGGCGACAAGGTCGGCTCGATCCATCGCATGGGCGCCATGGCGCAAGGCGCGGCAGCCTGCAACGGCTGGACCTTCTGGCATGTGGAGACGAAGAAAGGCCTCCGCCTGATCGACGAACTCCGCGCGGAAATCCGCAGCGAGATGGGCGCGGGCTAGGTTCTCGCACATCGATCTGACGACAAAGCCGGGCTACAGCGCCCGGCTTTTTCATTTGCGCATTCGCCATCCACACCAATGACAGCGAGCGGCCGATTTTGCCGGCAAAGCTTGCCGAGCAGCCTCTTCGCGCCGTCGCCGCGTCAGCGCATCTCCTTCATATTCCTGAGCATTTTCGATGGCGCAGATCTTGCGTTGTGATTCACCTAGATCACGCGCAGAGGAATTCGGATGTCCGGCTCGATCATCGACAGCATGCAGTCCTTCGCCCTGCCGAACAAGTTGCAGGCCAACAAGACCTCGTCCGCGCTCGCGGCGACGAAACAGGTCGAACAGACGGCTGAAGAGAAATTTCTCGATTACGCCAAGAAGTCACCCGCGGAGAAAATCCGCGATGCATTGCTGCAAAGCATCGGCGTGACCGAGGAAGAGATGAAGAACATGACACCCGAGCAGCGCAAGGATGTCGAGCAGAAGATCGCCGACAAGATCAAGGAGACGCTGGAGCAGAAAGCCGGTAAGGGCGAGAGCACCAGCGGCTTCTTCACCGACATCAAGGCGTAAGCGCCGATCGTAGGGCGGATTAGCGAAGCGTAATCCGCCGGCCGGGTTTATGGTCGAAGCTCCGCGGCGGATTACGGCTTCGCCTAATCCGCCCTACGGTCCACAGTCCCGTCAGGCCACCGCGGCCTGATGCACCAGGCTCTCACGCGCCTCGCTGAGATAGCCGCGAATTTTCCGCGTCAGGAGCCCCGACTGCGACGACAGATCGTCCGAAGCCACCATGGTCGAGGTCGCGAGTTGCTCGGTGTCCTTGGCGGTAGTCGCCAGCGACTGGATGTTGGTCGAGATTTCTCGGACCACCGCAAAGGCTTCGTCGATATTGCGCGCGATGTCCGCCGTGGCCGACGACTGCGCTTCCGAGGCGCCGGCGACCTTGCCGGTGATCTCGTTGACCTCGGCGATCACGGTCCCGATCTCGCTGATCGAGGCGGACACCTTGTCGGTGGCCGACTGCACCTGGCCGATTTCCTTTTCGATCTCGGCGGTGAAGTTCGCCGTCTGCGTCGCCAGCGCCTTCACTTCATGCGCCACCACCGCGAAGCCACGCCCGGCGTCGCCGGCACGCGCGGCCTCGATGGTCGCATTCAGTGCCAGCAGATTTGTCTGGCTGGCGATGGCGTTGATCAACGTCACGACCTCACTGATGCGCGCCGCCACATGACGCAGCACATCCACATTGCCCGCGGCATCGGCGACACGCTCCACCGCACGGCCGGCAATGGCCGCCGAACGATTGACATCCGCGCCGACCTCGCTCGCGCTCGACGACAGCCGCGCGGTGGCGGACGCCACCGACTGCATGTTCGCCGCCGCCTGTTCGGAGGCAGCAGCCACCGAGGTGACGCGCGACAGCGTCGAGGACGCACCGCTGCGCAAGTTGCCCGCGGTGCCGTTCATTTCTGCAGCGCCGCTATCGAGTGCCGAAACGATACCGCCTACCGCCGTTTCGAGCTCCGCGGTCTGCTTCTCGAATTGCACGATGCGGTCGGCGATCTTGTCGGTTGCCGCGTTCATCGCACTGGCACCCTGCAGGAGACCACCATGCAGTCCGCCCGGCAGGATGCGGCGATAATATTTGTTGTCGTTGAGCGCAGCCATCGCAGCGGTGGACTCGCGCACGAAGGCGTCGCAGCCGTCGATCATGTCGTTGATGCTGTGCAGCAGCTCGCCGGTAATGCCCTGTACGGGAATGCCGAGGATGCGCGCTTCAAAGTCGCCCCGCGCGATACGCTCGCAGGCGATGCGCGCCTTCTCGATCAATTTCGCGGTCTTGCCCATCAGCACCAGCGCCAGCACGGCTGCGGCGAGCGCAATTCCCTGCGACATCATCGCAGCAGTGGAGAAACCAGCCAATTGCAGCACCAGCCCGAGCACCAGGCCGGCGATGACGAGCAGCGTGCTAAGCTGCGCGCGTGACAGAAAACATAAGTTCGTCATAGCTGACTTTCTGGGATGCAACGAAATCGGTGAGAGCCTTGTAACCTGCAGCAAGGGACTCCTTGCCGTTGACGTGCCGTTTCTCGATGGCCAGCACTTCGGCATAGAGCGGCGCGATCGTGGTCTTGATCAGATCCGGTGCCGGCATGCGGCGATTGGAATGATAGCCGGTGAGCTTGCCCTGCAAATCGTAGGACGGGGTCACATGCGCGAATACCCAGTAGTGATCCCCGGTGGCCGCCATGTTCTTCACGAAAGCGAAGATCTCGCGCTTCGCCTCGATCGTGTCCCACAGCAGCTTGAACACGCTGCGCGGCATATCGGGATGGCGGATCAGGCTGTGCGGCTGCCCGATCAGGGCAGCCTCGTCATAGCAAGCCATCTTGCAGAACAGGCGGTTCACATAGGTCATCCGGCCCTTGAGGTCGGTCTTTGACACTATGAGCTCGGACGCCGGGAAGAATGTTTCGCGGCCGGTCGGCCTGATCTGTTGGGACATCGTTGGCCCTGATCCATTTTACCATCGTTAATGTGCAAAGGTATTAGGGGAACGCAGCTGAATTTTGCGTTAAGGCTTCGTGCACCATGGCAGCGCCAAGCAAGCCTTGCCGCGGAACGAAATTGCCGCGAGGCAATTCGGTTGCCCCCCTCGCCCGTCCCATGTCATGACCTCACTGAAAAACAGGGGAGGGAAAACCATGACCGTTCTCATCGCCGGCGGCGGCATCGGCGGCCTGACGCTCGCGCTCAGCCTGCATCAGATCGGCATTCCATGCCGCGTGTTCGAAAGCGTGCCGGCGCTCAAGCCGCTTGGTGTCGGCATCAATGTGCTCCCCCATGCCGTCCGCGAACTGATGGAGCTCGGCTTGCACGACAAGCTCGATGCAGCCGGGGTACGGACCCGCGAACTGGCCTATTTCTCGAAGAACGGCAAACCGATCTGGAGCGAGCCGCGCGGCGTCGAGGCCGGTTACAAATGGCCGCAATTTTCGATCCACCGCGGCACGCTGCAGCAGATCCTGCTGGACACCGCCATCGAGCGCCTCGGTGCCGACAACGTGCTGACCAGCCACCACATCACTGGCTGGACGGACACTGATAGCGGCATCCGCGCCGATTTCATCGACCGCGCCACCGGCAAGCCGGTGGGCAGTCATGACGGCACGCTGCTGATCGCAGCCGACGGCATCCATTCTGCCATCCGTCAGAAGCTCTATCCGAGCGAGGGCGCGCCGATCTGGAACGGCCGCATCCTCTGGCGCGGCGTGACCAGGAGCAAACCGTTCCTTACTGGCCGCACCATGATCATGGCCGGCCACGAGATTCTGAAATTCGTCTGCTACCCGATCTCGAATACCCCGGACGCTGACGGCCATTACGACGTCAACTGGATCGCCGAACGGCACATGCCCCCGACCTATCAGTGGCGCCGCGAAGACTACAACCGCACGGCCAGGCTCGAGGAATTCCTGCCCTGGTTCGAGAACTGGACATTCGACTGGCTCGACGTCCCCGGCCTGATCCGCAATTGTCCTCATGCCTATGAATATCCGTTGGTCGATCGCGATCCCATCGATCGCTGGACCTTCGGCCGCGTCACGCTGATGGGCGATGCCGCGCATCCGATGTATCCGATCGGATCGAACGGCGCGTCACAGGCGATCCTCGACGCGCGCGTGCTGACGCGGGAAATTCTCGCAAGAGGCGAGGTCCCCGCTGCACTCGAGGCCTATGAAGCCGAGCGCCGCCCCGCGACCACCGACCTCGTGATGCTCAATCGGAAGAATGGCCCGGAGCAGGTCATGCAGATCGTCGAGGAACGCGCACCCAATGGTTACGGTGTGGTGACCGAAGTCTTGTCGCAGCAGGAGCTTGAGGATATCGCGGCGAACTACAAGCGCGTCGCAGGCTTCCAGGTCGAGGGCCTCAACGCCAAGCCACCCATCGTGCCGGCCCCGTCCGTTACGCAATTGTCCAGTGCGGGATGAGGGAATCCGGGCGTTAAGACCTGCTCAACCCTGTCGATTCATCCCGGATTCAGGATGATCCTATGGCAGGTTGGTACCGTTAGGGATTGGCAATTGGCCTATGTCAGGACTCGGACAATCGTTAGTCCAAGGCCTGTCCATGCGTCCCCTGATCAACAAGCTAGCCGAGCGTATCCGCTCGACCGAAGACCTCCTCACGGTGCGTGCGCATATCACAATTGCGTTCGCAGCCATGATCGTGGTGCTGATCGGCGCATTGGCTGCAGGCGCGGCTCTCGTCAGCTATCGCAATACGTCCGAACTCGTGAACGCGCGTCTGGCCGCGGTTGCCTCGATCACAGCGGAGCGACTCGATCGCTACATGGCGATCCGCCAGCAGGAAGTTCACCTGTTCTCGAAACTCGAACTGCTTCAGGGCATGTGGCAGGGCGATCACGCTGCTCTGCGCAAGGCGCTCGAGCAATTGCAGAACTCGTTCAGCGACTTCGCCTGGATCGGCTTCGCGCAGCCAGACGGCAAGGTCGTCGCCGCCACCAAGGGGATGCTCGAAGGCGCGTCCGTCGCGCAGCGACCATGGTTTCGCACCGGCCTCAACGACCCCATCGTCGGCGACGTCCATGAAGCCGCATTGCTGGCCTCGCTTCTCGCCAAGCGCGCCGATGGCGAACCGCATCGTTTCGTCGATATCGCACTTCCCATCCGCAATGCGGACGGTGTTCTGATCGGCGTGCTCGGCGCACATCTCGACTGGCAGTGGGCGCAGACCATCATCGCCCGCTCGGAAGCGCTCGATCAGGATTCCGACACCACATTGATGGTGGTGTCGAAGGCCGGCACTGTTCTCGTCGGGAACGGCATGAACACCACACGCTTTGCCGGCGAGCGCCTGGCCACCATCCTGCAGACCCGCGCCGGCACCTTCGCCGAGAAGGTCGGCGAGCAGAACAAGCTGATCGCCTATTTTGTCGGGAACGGGCATCGCGAATATCAGGGCTTGAACTGGATCGTCACAGCCAGCCAACCGGCAGACGTTGCTCTGGCTGCTGCCGTTCACTCAGCCAAGAACATCCTTTTCATCGGCGCCGCTGTTGGCATTTTCGGCATGGCCCTCGCGTTCCTGATCGCCCAACGCATTTCCGCACCGATCCATGCCATCACGCTTGAAGCCGACCGCATTGGTCGCGCCTCCGGTCCATCCATGCTGCCGCGCCAGCGCGGCTCGCTGGAGGTCGTGCAGCTCACTCAGGCATTGCGATCCCTGCTCCGCCGCATCGGCTTCGCCGAAGAACGCACCAAGGAAGCCGAACTGCGCGCCACCGAGAACGCCTTGCAGTTCAAGGACGACCTCAGCAAGCTGCGCCGGCTTGCCGACACCGATTATCTCACCGACCTGATGAACCGGCGCTCTTTCATTGTGGCCGCGAATGACGCGATGGAATTTGCCGTGCGCTACAAGCGCAGCATCGCGACGCTGATGATCGACATCGATCACTTCAAGAAGATCAACGACACCCACGGCCACCATGTCGGCGACATCGCCATCAAGAAGATCGCGGAGATCATTCAGGGCAATATCAAGAGCACCGACCGCGCCGCGCGCTTTGGTGGCGAGGAATTCGTCGTGCTGCTGCGTGAGGCCGACGAACAGACCGCGCAGGCGTTGGGCGATCGTATCCGTCGCGCCGTCGAACTGGCCATTATCGGCGAAGGCGACATTCGCCTGTCGACCACCGTTTCTGTCGGCGTATCGCTGATCGGCGATAGCGACCGCGACGTACAGGACATGATCGAACGGGCTGATCAGGCGCTTTATGTCGCCAAGAACACCGGCCGCAACCGCTGCTTCCTCATGCCGGTCACCGAGGAGCGCGGCATCCGCGCTGCCTAGTCATCCAGTCCATGCGCAATGACCTTGCGCATGACATTGGGCAGCGCCTCGCCATCCAGCGTCGCTATCGGCACCCATCGCATGCCTTCCGGCGCCTTCGCGCGCGCAGGAACGCTCGCTGTATAGACCACGAGCTCCAGCGGAAAATGCGTAAAGACATGACCGACAACGCCGACTTTGCGGTGCCATGCCGTCGCGTTCTTCAGCATCGGCGCTTGCCCCAGCGCATCCGCATCGCCATGCCCTGCGAGCCAGTCGGATGTCGGCACTTCGGTCATGCCGCCAAGCAGGCCCTTTTCCGCGCGGGTGCGCACCAGTAACTCGCCGTTTCGCGTAACCACGAAGGCCGCGCCGCGCCGTAGCGTTCCGCTCTTCTTGGGCGCCTTGCGCGGAAAGGTCTCCTGATCCCCCCGCGCCATGGCCGCACAATTGTCGTTGACCGGGCAGAGCGAACAGGCCGGTTTCTTCGGCGTGCAGATGGTGGCGCCAAGATCCATCAGCGCCTGCGCGCTATCGCCGGCACGCGACGGGCCGAGCAGGGTCGCCGCCAGCCCCACGATGGTCGGCTTCGATTTCGGCAGCGCTTCCTCGACGGCGTAGAGCCGCGATGTGACGCGCTCGATATTGCCATCCACCGGCATGCATTGGCGCTCGAAGGCGATCGCCGCGATTGCCGAGGCCGTATAGGGGCCGATGCCCGGCAGCGCCCGCAGGCCCTCCTCTGTATCCGGAAACACGCCGCCATGGTCGCGCAGCACGGTCACCGCGCAGGCGTGCAGGTTGCGCGCGCGGGAATAGTAACCCAGCCCGGCCCACATCCGCAGCACGTCGTCCTGCGACGCACGACCGAGATCACTGACGGTCGGCCACCGCTCCAGGAATTTCATGAAATACGGTCCCACCGCCTGCACGGTGGTCTGCTGCAGCATGATCTCCGACAGCCAGACCCGATAGGGATCGACGGTCTCCCCCGGCAGCGCCCGCCACGGCAGGCGGCGGCGATGGCGGTCATACCAGGCCAGGATCTGCGCCGGCCGCTGCGCCGCGGCGGCTTCCCCGCTATCCAGCGGCGCGGCGTCCGAAGCTGCTGATTTCTTTCGTCTGCTGGCGGGGGCTGATAGACTCATGCCGACATGTACCCAAATCGCTCGTTCATGAACAAGCCCGGCCCCATTTCCGCAAAGCCGCTCTCCGCCCTCCTCGGCGGCGTGTTCGCGGATGCCTATGCCAAGCAGGGCTTTGCCTCGCGCGAATTGGTCACCCGCTGGGCCGAGATTGCCGGCACCCAGGTGGCGCACTTTTCCGAGCCGCTCAAGATCCAGTGGCCGCGACCGGTGGACGGCCAGCCACAGGAACCGGCGACCCTGATCCTGCGCGTGGAAGGCCCGATGGCGCTGGAAATCCAGCACATGTCGGACATCATCCTGGAAAAGGTGAACCGGTTCTTCGGCTGGAACGCGGTCGGAAAGCTGGCGCTGCGCCAGGCCCCCCTGTCACAGGCAACAACCCGGAGGAAGATCAAACCGATCGATCCGACCGCCGTCGCGCGGGTTGCCGAGATGCTGCCGGAGGTCGAGGACGCCGCCTTGAAGGATGCCCTGGCGCGGCTGGGAGCCGCTATCAAGCGAAGTTGAGTGCTTTTCGGGCCTTTGCAGTTCCGGCATCCGCTTGCCACATTTGGCGTTTCAAGTTAGCGAAGCGAACTTTTACTGGCCAAATCGCCACTTCGGAGCAGTCCCTTGATCATCACGCGCCGCGAATTCACCGCCGCCCTCGCTTTGACCGGCGCCGCCGCAGCCATCGGCCTGTCGCCGCTGCGGCTGATCTCGGAGGCTTCCGCGCAGACTGCCGCCGATGTCGCCAAGCCGGTGTCGCTGCCGGACATGGCACTGGGCCCGAAGGACGCCGCCGTGACCGTGGTCGAATTCGCCTCCATGACCTGCGGCCACTGCGCGAACTTCACCGAAAACGTGTTCCCGAAGATCAAGGCCGAGTTCATCGACACCAACAAGATCCGCTTCGTGTTCCGCGAATTCCCGCTCGACATCAAGGCCGCGGCTGGTTCGATGCTGGCGCGCTGCATCGCCAAGGAAGACAGCGGCAAGTATTTTGCCGTGGTCGACATGCTGTTCAAGCAGCAGCAGGAATGGGTGATGAAGAACACCGCCGAAACGCTCACCCGCATCGGCAAGCAGGCCGGCCTCAGCCAGCAGCAGGTGGAAGAGTGCCTGAAGGATCAGGCGCTGCTCGACAAGATCGCGGCCGACCAGAAATTTGCCAATGAAGTGCTCAAGGTCAATTCGACCCCGACCTTCTTCATCAATGGCGAGATGCTGCGCGGCGAGCAGACCTTTGAGGAATTCTCCAAGAAGATCACGCCCCTGCTGAAGGGCTGAGGCCGACTCCATATCGCAAGAATGATCATGGCCGGGCGCAGTCCCGGCCATTTTTTATGGGGCGATTGCCTTCGTGACGCCGCAACGGCCGCAAGTCTGCCGCAAGAAACGACAGGCCAGCACGCGCATAACGCCCGATTTCTTGCGGCAATCTTGCGGCAGCCCCGGCAGCAGCGGATTTTTTGGGAACGGACCGGACTCGACCGCGTTGTGCCAGATTGAAACCGCCGGCGCCGTGCTCCCGTAGCTGCGCCATTGTGCCCTTAGTGCCCCCGCAACTGCATCACCCCGACATGCCAGCACGCGCCCCCCACCTCCCGCACTACATCGAGCGCACCGCGTTGCAGAAGCTCTGCGCCGTGGCGGAACTTCCCGCGACCCATCTGCTGCCCGCCGGTCAGAAGACGCTGGCGAACATGGTGCAGAAGGGCTGGATCGAATCCTCCCCCGGCAGCCTGGCGCGTTATCGTATCACGGCGCAGGGCGAGACGGCACTGAAGGCGGAAATCCCGATGCCGCGCACCACGCAAGCGCGCGCGCGCTGACACCCGCACCGGGATTAACCATCTTAACGCCCCGGTAACGCGCATTAAGAAGTGCTTAAGCGGCATCTCCGCAATCTCCTGGAATATTTCAGGGGGTGCGTGATGTTTGGAAATCTCGTCGTCGATTTTATTGGTCTGGCCTTTTTGGGCCTCTGCATCGCCGTGCTCGGCATGCCGCAGCATCGCCGTCCGGACGAACTGGCCCGCGATATCTGACGTGACCGGCACAACGCTTCACACCGGACAGTACCATTGCGGCGCGGTGCGTTTCGAAGCTGTACTCAGCGATGGCTTCAGCACCGTCCGTCGTTGTACCTGCTCCATGTGCCGCATGCGCGGCGCGGTCATGGTGATGACCGCGCCCGGCGGAGTCACCGTGCTGCAAGGCGCGGATGCGCTGACGAGCTATCGCTTCAATACCAAGGTGGCCGAGCATTTCTTCTGCGCGCGCTGCGGCGTCTACACGCATCACCAGCGGCGATCGGACCAGACATCCTATGCCGTCAACGTCGCCTGTCTCGATGGCGTCAGCCCGTTCGATTTCACCGAGATACCGGTGAATGACGGCATCAACCATCCGAACGACACGGGGAAGCCGCAGCGGCAGGCGGGGACGTTGAGGTTTATTCCGGAAGATTAACTCGCCGCCCCTCATGGTGAGGAGCACGCATTTTAGTGCGCCCCTCGAACCATGAGCTGACGGGGCGCCGCTTATCCCTCCCGCGTCCACAGCTGCCGCACCAGCATCCCCGCCCGCTTCTCGATCGCCGCGGCCGCATCCAGCGCCATGTCCTCGCGATAGCGCCCGGCAATCAACTGCACGCCGATCGGCTTGCCGTCATGCAGCGCCACCGGAACCACCGCGCCGGGCAGGCCCAGCACATTGATCGCCGAAATGAACCGCAGGTCGTTCCAGAAGATCTCGCGGATGCGCTCGGCGCATTCCACATCAGCGCGCGGCCCCGGCGTCGGCTGCACCGTGGTCGGCGCAAGCACCACCGGGTAATCCTCGAAGAACATCTGCCACGCCCGGATATGCGTGCTGCGCGCCGCCGTCGCATTCATCCACGCCGCGAGATCGAGCGTGCCGGCCTTGGCCTTGATACCGGCCCAGGCCTTGTGGAAGTCGTCAGACGTCACCGCCAGCATCTTGGCTTCCTGCAGCACCATGGTCTCGTTGGCGATGATGTCGCACCAGGTCTGCCAGACCCCGCTGATGTCAGGCACCTCGACCTCGGTGACACGATACCCTGCGCGCTCCAGATGGTCGGCGGCCTGGCGCAGCGCCGCGGTCACCGATGGATCGACCTTCATGTCATCCGGCATTTTCGCCAGCGCGACCTTGATCGGGCCTTTCGGCTTCGGCCCTTCCAGCGGCGCAGGCACCCACCAGGGATCGCGCTGGCTCATCACGCCGAGACCAAGCCGCACATCCGCGACGCTGCGCGCCAGCGGTCCCTGCGCCGACATCAGATGCGCCATCAGCGGCCGTTCCACCGCGGCGCTTTCGTTGAAGGCGGGGATACGGCCCTGGGTCGGCTTGATGGTCGCGATGCCGTTGCAATGCGCCGGCCAGCGCAGCGAGCCGCCGATGTCATTGCCATGGGCGATGGTGCCGATGCCTGCCGCTACCGCCGCCCCCGCGCCACCCGACGAGCCGCCGCAGGTAATGTCCGGGCTCCACGGATTCTGCGTGAGGCCGTGGAGCGGATTGTCCGTGAAGGCGCGAAAGGAGAATTCCGGCGTGTTGGTGAGGCCCAGCACGATGGCGCCGGCCCTCCTGAAATTGCGCACCACCGGCGAGTCCGACGGCGCGATGAGATTCGCCAGCGCCGACACGCCATTGCTGTTGGCCTGCCCTTCGAAGTCGATATTGATCTTGATGGTGATCGGCACGCCATGCAACGCGCCGCGGTCCGCGCTCTTGCGCATCTTGTCAGCCGCCCGCGCTGCCGCCAGCGCCTGCTCCGACAGATCGACCACCACCGCATTCAGCTTCGGATTGACCGCCTGCATATGCGCGACCTGCGCCTTGGTGACCTCAAAGGCCGACACGGCGCCGGACCCGATCGCCGCAGCCGTCTCCACCGCTGTCCACTGCCAGACCGGTCCCTTTGGCAGGCGCGCCTTCGCCGCGACGAATGATAATTTGGCTTTGGATATGTTCGATTTGGCTGTCTTGGATTTGGCTGTCTTGGCTGACGATGTCTTGGCTGACGATGTCTTGGCCCTTGACGCCAACTTTGATGCCTTGGAAGAGGCTGCCTTGCCCTTGGCTACCTTGCCCCTGGCTGCCGGACGTTTGGCTGTCGCTGTTTTTACCACCTTTCGTGACTTGGCCGCTTTCGTCGCTAAACGCTTCACCATTGTCTTTGCCACCACGAAGTCTCCATTCCATCGAACAGACGCAGCCTGCCAAGACATCGGCGCAAGGGCAACGCGGTGTTCCGTGCAAAATGCAGAAAGACGCGCGTACGGGGAGCCTTGCATATCCTGGCCCGCGGCAAGGTGAGGCACCTCGATCACTTTCAGCCCTCATCAGAAGGATGAGGGGCAGAGTTGGGATGGGGGCTGACCAGGATCAGCGCTTCTCATCTGGCCGCAGCGTCAGCACCTTCACGCCCTTCGCCGTCACCGCTACCGTGTGCTCGAACTGCGCCGACAGCGAGCCGTCGTCTGTCACCACGGTCCAGCCGTCATCCTCGGTGCGCACTTTTGCGCGGCCGCGATTGAGCATCGGCTCGATGGTGAACACCATCCCCTCGCGCAGCACGAGGCCGGTATTCGGCCTGCCGAAATGCATCACCTGCGGCGCTTCGTGCATCTCGCGGCCGATGCCGTGGCCGCAATAATCGCGCACCACCGAATAGCCTGATCGCTTGGCATGGCGCTCGATGGCAAATCCGATATCGCCGAGCCGCGCCCCCGGCCGCACCGCGCGGATGCCCTGCCACATGGCCTCATAGGTGGCCGCGACCAGACGCTTCGCCGCCGTGTTCACCTCGCCGACCAGATAGGTCTTACTGCTGTCGGCGATATAGCCGTTCTTCTCCAGCGTGATGTCGAAATTGACGATGTCGCCATCCTTCAGCACATCGGCGCTAGAGGGAATGCCGTGGCAGACCACCTCGTTGATCGATGAATTCAGCACGAATTCAAAGCCATACTGCCCCTTACTCGCCGGCCGCGCCGCAAGGTCCTCGGTGATGAAGCGCTCGACCATGTCATTGATCTCGAGCGTCGAGCGGCCGACAAGCTCTGTGCGGTCCAGCAGCGCGAAAACGGAGGCCAAGAGCCGGCCGGATTCTTCCATCAGCGCCAGCTCCTGCGACGTCTTTGTCATGCCGCGCTCGCCGCGAGCGATGGCGTCTCCACCCCTGCCGCGTTCATCTCGCGTGACAGGATTTCGGTGAAGCTCATGTTCGAATTGGCTTCGCAGAGCATGCCGATCTTGATCCAGTAAGCCGCCTGCGCATTGATCGAGCGGCAGGAAACCTTAGTGGCCTTGCGGAGCTGCTCATGCAGCTCGTCGTCGATGCTCACGATGCCCATTGGACGCTCCATATATGATTCATATATGAATCATATACACTGAACCCATCGAGGCAACCAAGTGTCCTGTTGGCTAAGAATTCGCGCAGAAGGTCGCGACACATACACCTAAAGTTGCATTAAGGAATTTGCGGTACATCTCGCTGGCTTCGCGATCCCATGCAATAAAGCCCGATGCCGAACATTAAGCCTGAGATTCTGATCTGGGCACGCGAGACCGCCGGACTGACACCGGAGGCCGCGGTGAAGAAGCTCGGTATCACTGGGACGAAGGCGGCTTCTGCGCTGGAACGGCTCGCTACTTTTGAAACCGGCGAAGCAGAGGTGCCTCGATCTCTCCTCCTAAAGATGTCACAACAGTACCGAAGGCCATTGCTCGCTTTCTATATGAGCAGCCCGCCTCGTAGCAGCGATAGGCTGGAAGATTTCCGCAATGTCCCGGATCGCGACCCGACGTCCGACGCCCTCATCGGAGCAATCGTTCGTGACGTACGGGCACGGCAAACGATGGTCCGAGAGCTCCTTATTGAGGATGAAGCCGTAGAGCCTCTTCCCTTCGTAAGCTCAATGAGAAGCGGCGACGGCGTAGATGCCGTCGTGTCATCAATCAGCAAGGTACTCGGCATCAAAGTTGCTGATTTTCGGGCTCAACCCTCTCCCGAGAGAGCGTTCGCTTACCTGCGAAGCAAAGCAGAGGAAGCAGGCCTTTTCGTACTGCTGATCGGCAATCTAGGCAGCCACCATACAGCCATCGATCCCGAAGCGTTTCGTGGGTTTGCGCTAGCGGATAAACTGGCGCCGTTCATAGTGATTAACGATCAAGACGCACGCACCGCGTGGTCTTTTTCCTTGATGCACGAGCTCGCTCATATTTGGCTAGGCGCGTCTGGCGTAAGCGGAAAACTGTCCGACCAGAAGACTGAGCGATTTTGCAACGAGGTTGCGAGTGCTTTCTTGCTGCCTGAACACGAAATAGCGTCTGTTCAACTCGGATTAGACGACCTGAACAGCCTACTCCAATCTATCAGCGAGTTTGCGAAGCAACGACACCTCAGCGGCAGCATGGTCGCATACAGCCTGCTGCGCGCGGGATTGATCGACGACAAGACATGGCGCGCACTCTCGTCAATGTTTCTTGCTCTGTGGCGCAAGAATCGCGACGCCAAGAAGGCTGCGAAGGGGGAGTCTAGCGGACCAGACTATTATGTGGTTCGGCGCCATCGACTTGGGCACGCCCTTCTCGATGTTGTCGCAAGAAGTATCGACGAAGGAAACCTTACCCCTACTCGCGCGGGACAAATGCTCGGTGTGAAGCCGCGCAATGTCGCCCCTCTGCTCAATGACGCAAAGACTATCGGCGGGCGAGCAGCGTAACGCTATGCTGTATTTGCTCGACGCCAACGTCCTCATTACAGCTCACACCCTCTACTATCCAATCGATAGCGTCCCCGAATTTTGGAGTTGGCTCGCACACAAAGGCAATCTTGGCCAACTGAAAATCCCATTGGAGAACTTTGAGGAAGTTAAGGACGGCAGTACCGACGAGGAAAAAGATCTCCTGTTCGGATGGCTTAAATCTGAGGAAGTTGAAGCTTCCTTGGTTCTGGACGAAGAGGTAGATCTGGCGTTGGTTCAGGCGGTACTCGACACTGGCTACGGAAGCGACCTCACCGAAGATGAAATCCTTCAGATTGGGCGCGATCCATTCTTGATCGCTTATGCGTTGAAGTCTCCGACAGATCGCTGTGTCGTCACCACAGAGGTGTCGAAACCTACTCGTAGACGGCAGAACCGACACATACCCGACGCATGCGCGTCAGTCGGCGTACAGTGCTGTCACACCTTCAAGATGAATAGAGAACTCGGTTTTAAAACGGGCTGGAAGTTGTAGATCGCCTATCCATTGCGTGTAGTCCCACGCTCGCAACGATGGGTACACCTGCCAAACAAGCCCTTTTCCTGCCCTCTCTGCCGCTTATCCCCTGCAAAACCCTTGGGACAACGCGGGTTCCGGCGTTGTGCGGCTGCCCTCGTCTCGCCATTGTCGGGCCCAATTGAGAGCCGTGCCCGTGAGTCCCGGGGCGGCGCGATGGTTGCATCCATGCTATTGTTCGCGCTGGGGGATTCGCGGTGGCCGGCCAATCGGCTTAATTAGAGTACCGCTTACATGAAACTCACGCGCCTGCGCCTGAACGGATTCAAGTCGTTCGTCGAACCGACCGATTTCATGATCGAACCCGGCCTGACCGGCGTCGTCGGCCCCAATGGCTGCGGCAAGTCCAATCTGGTGGAAGCCCTGCGCTGGGCGATGGGCGAGACCTCGCACAAGTCGCTGCGCGCCACCGACATGGAAGCGGTGATCTTCGCCGGCTCCGGCAACCGTGCCTCGCGCAACCATGCCGAAGTGACCATGACCATCGACAATGCCGAGCGCACCGCGCCGGCCATGGTCAATGACGCCGAGATCCTGGAAATCACCCGCCGCATCGAGCGCGACAACGGCTCGAACTACCGCATCAATGGCCGCGATGTCCGCGCCCGCGACGTGCAGATTCTGTTTGCTGACGCCGCCACCGGCGCGCGCTCGCCCGCCCTCGTCCACCAGGGCAAGATTGGTGAAATCATCCAGGCCAAGCCGGAATCGCGCCGCCGCGTGCTGGAAGACGCCGCCGGCGTCGCCGGCCTGCATGCGCGCCGCCACGAAGCCGAGCTGCGCCTGAAGGCGGCCGAAACCAACCTCACCCGCGTCGAGGACGTGATCGGCCAACTATCCGGCCAGATGGAAGGCCTGAAGAAGCAGGCCCGACAGGCCACGCGTTTCCGCGAAGTCGCCGCCAAGGTGCGCAAGGCCGAGGCCATGCTGTTCCACCTGCGCTGGATCCAGGCGCATGCGGACAATGCCGACGCCGCCACGACCCATGACCGCAACGTGGTCGAACTCGCCGAAGCCACGCGCATCCAGGGCGAATCGGCGCGCATCCAGGCGATCCGCGCCTCCGAGCTGCCCGCGCTGCGCGAGGCGGAAGCCGCTGCCGCCGCCGGCCTGCAGCGCCTGACCAATGCCCGCGACCTGCTCGACCGCGAAGAGAAGCGCGCCGAGGAGCGCGCGAAAGAACTCGACAGCCGCCTCAACCAGTTCGAGGCCGACGTCGCCCGCGAAATGAAGCAAGCGGAAGACGCCGAAATCGCGCTGATGCGTCTCGAAGAAGAAGACGCCATGATCAAGGAAGAGATCATGCAGCGCGTCGAGCTGCGCGGCGGCGTCGACGAGCGCGTCTCCGAGGCCGAAGCCGTGCTGGCCGCGGCCGAGCGCACCTTCACCGAACTCACCACTGCGCATGCCGACATGACGGCGAAGCGCAACCAGCTGCAGTCGAATGTGCGCAGCCAGGCCGATCGCCTGACGCGCCTGTCGGAAGAAATCGCCCGTGTCGAAAGCGAGATCGATGCGCTGACGGCGCAGACCTCGGGCTTCGGCGATCTCGACGAACTCGCGATGCTGATGGAAACCGCGCAGGAAATCCTGCTGCAGGCGGAATATTCGGTGGGCGAGAACGAGGCCGCTCATATCGCCGCCCGGCAGACGCTGGACGCTTCGCGCGCGCCGCTGGTGGAAGCCGACAAGAAGGTTCAGCGCCTCGAGACGGAAGCGCGCACCATCTCGAAAATCCTGAACGGCGAGACCAAGAACCTGTGGCCGCCGATCATCGACGGCGTCACCGTCACCAAGGGTTTTGAAAAGGCCTTAGGCGCCGTGCTCGGCGACGATCTCGATGCGCCCGTCGATCCCTCGGCGCCGATGCGCTGGACCAATGCCGGCGAACACGCTGATGACCCAGCCTTGCCGGAGGGCGTCGAGACGCTGGCCGCGCATGTCAATGCGCCGGTGGAGCTGCAGCGCCGCCTGAAGCAGATCGGCATTGTCACCAAGGAGCAGGGCGCAGCACTTGTCGGCCAGCTGAAGACCGGCCAGCGCCTCGTGACGCTGGAAGGCGACGTCTGGCGCTGGGACGGCTTTGTCGCCGGCTCGCATGCGCCGACCGGCGCTGCGCGTCGTTTGGCCGAGCGCGCCCGCCTCACCGATATCGAAGCCGATCTCGAAAACGCAAAACTCGATGCCATCGCCAAGCGCGAGGCGCTGGAAGCGGCCGAGCAGGCGCTGAAGACGGCGGCCTCGGCGGAAGCCGCATCGCGCGATGCCCTGCGCAATGCCCGCCGCGAAGTCGACCAGGCGCGCGAGCGCCAGGCCAATGCCGAGCGCGAGATCAACCGTCACGCCGCACGCCGCGCCACGCTGACCGAAGCGCAGTCGCGCCTGTCGAACGACCGCATGGAAGCCGAAGCCGGGCTTGAGTCCGCGCATATGGCGCTGGAAGAGCTGCCGGAGACGGCGGATGCGGAAGCCAAACTCAGCGACGTCCGCAACGAGATCGAAGGCCATCGCCGCGCTGCGGCGCAGGTCCGCGCCGAAGCGCAGGCACTCGCCCGCGAGGCCGAACTCGCCGATCGCCGCGTGCAGGCGATCATTGCCGAACGCAATGACTGGGAGAGCCGCAAGTCTTCGGCGAGCCGGCAGATCGAGACCGTGGCCTCGCGTCAGGCCGAGCTCACCCGCGAACGCGCCGAGCTGGAAGATGCGCCTGCGCTGTTCCTGCAGAAGCGCCGCGCGTTGATCTCGGAAGTCGAGACCGCCGAGCAGGGCCGCCAGATGGCCGCCAATGCGTTGCAGGCGGCCGAGAACATGATGCGCGACACCGATCGCGAGGCACGGACGTCCATCGAATTCCTGTCGCAGGCCCGCGAAGCCTGTGCGCGTTCGGAAGAGCGCATGGAAAGCGGCAAGCGTCGCCTCGAGGACATCGAGCGCGAAATCCGCGACATGCTGGAAGTGGAGCCGGAGGGCGTCGCAGCCCTCGCCGAAGTGCGCCAGGACGACAAGCTGCCCGACCTGCATGACGTGGAGCAGGAGCTTGAAAAGATGCGCCGCGACCGCGAGCGTCTCGGCGCCGTCAACCTGCGCGCCGAGGAAGAGCTCAACGAGATCGAGGGCACGCATAACGGCCTGGCCACCGAGCGCGACGACCTCGTGGAAGCCATCAAGAAGCTGCGCACCGGCATCCAGAGCCTGAACAAGGAAGCGCGCGAGCGCCTGATGACCTCGTTCGACAGCGTCAACACCCACTTCAAGCGCATGTTCGTCGAACTGTTCGGCGGCGGCGAAGCGGAGCTGAAGCTGATCGAGAGCGACGATCCGCTGGAAGCCGGCCTCGACATCATCGCAAAGCCGCCGGGCAAGAAGCCGCAGTCGCTGTCGCTGCTGTCGGGCGGCGAGCAGGCGCTGACCGCGCTAGCACTGATCTTTGCGGTGTTCCTCACCAACCCGTCGCCGATCTGCGTGCTGGACGAAGTCGACGCGCCGCTGGACGACCACAACGTCGAGCGGTTCTGCAGCCTGCTGCACGAAATGATCGCGACCACCGACACGCGCTTCATCACCATCACGCATAACCCGATCACCATGGCCCGCATGCATCGCCTCTACGGCGTGACCATGGCGGAACGCGGCGTGTCACAGCTGGTGTCGGTGGATCTCGAGAACGCGGTGAAGATCCTCGATCAGGAAGTGGCGTAACGCCGAGGCTGATGGCTTCCCTCCCCCAAGCGAAGCGCAGTGGGGAGGGTGGCGCGTAGCGCCGGGTGGGGTGCCCCACGTGACGTAAGAGTTTGTGGAACCACCCCACCCGTCTCGATGCTCGCTGGACGCTCGCATCGATCCACCCTCCCCGCTGCGCGGCTTCGCCGCTTGAGGGAGGGATAAGAGGAGCGTCGTTGCTGAATGACCTCGCCCGATCTCCCCGCCTATCTCACGGCAACGCTCGCTTCGCGCCTGCAGGGCGTTTCGCGCACCGACGCCGCGCAACGCTCCGACACCATCTCCAAAACCTATCGCTCCGGCGGCGGATCGACGACGATCCGCACCGAGAGCGACGCCCTCGCCTATGCGCTCGCACGGATGCCAGCGACCTATGCCGCTGTGATCGCCAGCCTCAATGCCCTGCAGGAAATCCGCCCCGATTTCGCGCCGGCCTCAATGCTCGACTGCGGTGCCGGGCCGGGCACGGCGACATGGGCCTGCGCCGAGGCATTCGATTCTTTGGCATCATTCACGCTGCTCGATGCCAACCCGGCGCTGCGCGCACTGGCGATGGAGCTGGCGCGCGAGAATGATCGCAGCATCGCCTACACGCTCGGCGACGCAACCGCTAAGATCGCCGATGCAGCTTCGGCTGATCTCGTCATCGCCAGCTATGTGATCAACGAACTCACCGATACCGCGCGCGAAAGACTTGTCGCGGCGATGTGGGCGAAGGCGAATGATACGCTTGTTATCGTCGAGCCAGGTACACCAGCCGGCTATCAACGCATCCTCGACGCGCGCGCGCAGCTGATCCGCGCAGGCGCGCATGTCATCGCGCCCTGCCCGCACGATGACGCGTGTCCGCTGGTGAAACCGGACTGGTGCCATTTCAGCCAGCGGCTGCAACGCTCCCGCGTGCATAAACAACTCAAATCCGCAGAACTTCCCTATGAGGACGAGAAATTCATCTATCTCGCGGTCTCACGTGCACCGATCGGGCCGCGCCCCTCGCGCGTGCTGGCGCAGCCGGTGACAACGAAGATCGCGATCACCGCAAAACTGTGCACGAAAGACGGCGTGATCGCCGCCGTCGCGCCGAAGCGCGACAAGGCGATCCACAGTAAATTCCGCAAGCTCGATTGGGGCGATGCGGTTTTCGAGCATTCATCATCGGAATAATTGTCCATCGCGGGCGTTCTTCCTGGTGACGCGACTGCGTCGCCATTCATCAGGGAGTTCCGCTCATGACCAGATCATTCGCCGCCGCTGCCGCGCTGGCCGTTCTTTTCACCGCATCCGCCGCCTCCGCGCAGGCGCTGAAGACCGCCGACACCGACAAGGGCAAGGTGTTCGTGGATGCCAAGGGCATGACGCTCTACACCTTCGACAAGGATGCCGGCGGCAAGTCTGCCTGCAACGGTCCCTGCGCCGACAACTGGCCGCCGCTGTTCGCTGCCGACAGCGACAAGCCGACCGCCGACATGACCATCGTGGTGCGCGATGACGGCAAGAAGATGTGGGCTTATAAAGGCAAGCCGCTCTACACCTTCAAGAAGGACACGGCTGCCGGCCAGACCACCGGCGACGGCTTCTTGAACGGCGCTTGGCACGTGGCGAAGCCGTAAGATACACGTCATGGCCGGGCAGCGCGAAGCGAGCTTCGCTAGATGACCCGGCCATCCAGCTTGATGCTGAGCGTGCCGTAAAGATGGATCCCCGGGTCAAGTCCGGGGATGACGAATTCCGGTTATGCGTGATCAGAACGCGTGCTTGATCCGGCCCATGACCTGGTGCGTGACAGCATCGCTGCCGCCGACGATGGCATCATAGTTCACTGACAGCACCGTGAGCGGCGCCAGCTTGCCCGACAGGCCGGCACCGAGCACACCGCGATCACGCAGGCCTGATGCAGTCGACGTCACGAACGAACCCGGCAGCGTCGTGTCGGCAAAGCTCGCATTGATGCCACGAATGCCATCGCTGAATTCGTGCAGCCAGGCGAAGCGCAGTTCCGGCGTCAGGATGCCGCCGTTATATGCGACATCATAAGCGAAGCGCGCGCCGACGCTGGACCGCAGCGATTCCGCGCTGTCGCTGCCGACGATCAGCGCCGCCGCGCCACCGCGTTCAGTGAAGCCGTCGGTCATCACCCGCATATATTGCAGGCCGATTTCAGGCGTCACCACCCAACCGCTGACGCGGATGTCGGTGCCGACGGTGCCACGGATCGCATAGTGATCGCCGCTGAAGCTGGCATCATTGGACAGGCCGAGCGCCATGCGCGAGGTGGTGTAGTCGCTGAAGCCATAGAGGCCCATCAAGGTCGCGAACCAGGTCGGCGCCTGATACGTGCCGTAACCGCCAATGGTGCCGGTCGCGACGCGCGTGTTGCTGCCGTTGCCATCGAGTTCACCGCGGGTGAAGGCGTAGCCACCGAACACGCCGGCAACGATGCTGTCGGTCAAGCGCTGGTCATAGCCGGCCAGCACATTCACCGTATTCGCCTTGAAACCCGGCGCATCGGCGCGCGCGCCTTCGCGAGCGAAGCTCGCGCCGGACGTGACAAAGAAGCCGTGATCCGCCGTCACCGCGATCGGGCGCAGCGCCGGCGCCTTGTTGATCGGTGCATAGGCCATCGCTTCAGCGACGCCGGTGCCCCAGCCGGCTTCCGCCAGCGACGAGCCGGCGCTGCCCGGGAATGCCATCGCGGCGGTCAGCGCGCGATCGCCGCCAAAATTGCGGTCGAACATGCCGCCATCGAACATCGCCATGGCATTGCCGAGGCCGGAGACGTCGGTGCCGAGGCCGTTGAGGCGATTCTGCGTCAGATGCTGGCCGACCAGCGAGGTCGTCTGCTGCACATTGTTCATGCCGATGCGGCCGAGGCTCTGATACGAGCCCGGTGTCAGTTGCGACAGCGCTGCACCGACATCGCCAGAACTGGCGACACGATCCAGCATATCGACCACACCGAGGCCCGTGGCATTGAGCGGCAGATTGTCGAACAGCGCGGCGATGCCGCGGGCATTGGCGCCGGCCAGTGCGGAGAAGGACGGCGCATTGGCATTGACCACCTCGAAGGACGTATAGAGCGTGCCGCCGATATTCACCGTCTGGCCACCCTGCAGGGCCTGGCGGTTGGTCTCGGACAGGCCGACCTTGTTGTAGTTCAGCGTGTCCGTGCCTGCGCCACCATCAACGAGCCCGGCAATGCGCGAGCCGTTCATGATGTTCAGCGTGTCATTGCCGCCTTCCAGATTGATGGCGCGGCCGGTATTGCCGATGATGGTGCCGTAGTTGGTGAGGACATCACCGCCCTCGCCCGTCTGGATCGCCGAACCGTCGCCGCGAATGAAGCGCGTGGAGCCGGCGGCATAAGTGACGCCGCTCAACGTGCCATTGGCCGGATCTGGATTGCCGTTCTGCAGAATGACGGTGGCATTCGGATCGGGAATGAGGCCGTTGCCGATGATGGTCCCGTAATTGACGATGGTGTCGTTGTCGGCCGCAGTGCCGGTCTTGTTCTCGAAGCGGATGGCGTAGCTGTTCTGGCCAATAATGGTGCCGGTGGCGTAGTTGGTCAGCGCGGTTGCCGCGCTGCCGCTGCGGGAATTGTCCGGATTGGAGTCGTTATTGACGACGATGCCCGCGCCGGCACCGGAAATGGTGCCGTAGTTCTGGATCGTGCCGCCGCCGATGCCGAGACCTTCACTGTTATTCAGGCGACCGCCCGCGTCATAGCCCTTGGCACCGGTGCCCTGGATCAGGCCGTAATTGGTCAGCGTCAGCACGAAGTCAGTGTCGATGCCGTCACCGTCGCCGCGGAGCGACGTGCTGTCGATCTTGCCGGTGATGGTGCCCCAGTTGGTGACGATCGCATTGCCGCCGGAGCCGACGCCCGCGCCGTTCTGGCCGGTGATGGTCGCGCCGGCATAATTGTAGACGGTGATGACGCTGTTGATGTCCGACGCCGTGCCGCTCTTGGCGCCGGAGATCGAACCGTAATTGTGCACCGTGCCCGTGTGACCGGTCTGCAGATCGATGCCATCGGCACTCGGACGATCGGTCGGCGCCGGTGCGGCATTGGCAATGATCTGGCCATAATTGGTGATGGTGAAATTCTGGCCGGGGCGAACCGCATCGGCGTCGGTCGAGGAGATCACGCCCGTGGCGCGATTGATGATTGCGACTGACGCCGAGGCCGAATTGACATTGTCCAGATCAATGGCTTGTCCACCATTCGTCGTTCTGATCATGCCGGCGTTGTCGATCACGACATTGACCGCCGCAGTCGTGGCCGCGATGCGGATGGCATCGTCCTGAGACTGGATGATGCCGCCGACATTGTTCGTGACCTGGAGCGCCCTCGCCGCCGCCGGCGTATCCGGATCGACATTGATGGCCCGGCTGTTCGATCCGGTTGCGTCAATCAGGCCGCTGTTGTTGACGATCGTCGTACCGCCGCCGGCGCGAATCACATCGCTGCCCGTCGAACGCAGCGTGCCCGAGGCTGCGTTGTTCACCTGCACCGTGGCCGTCGCCTGCGCGTTGTTGGCGAACTGAATCACGCGATTGTTGGACGTGACCAGCACGACACCGGCGTTGTTGATGGTCACCAGACCATTGGCAGCAAGGTTGTTCAGATGAAAGGCGTTGCCGACGGTAGAGATCAGCGCGCCGTTCAGATTGTTGACGGTCAGGCCGGAAACCGAGGTCGCGCCGCTCGTATCGATACCGCGCGCGGTGGCCTGTATCGTTCCGGCATTGTTGACGATGACACCGGTAACGGCGTTGGTGAAGCCAATGCCTGTGCCGCTCGACAAGGTTGCGTTGGTTTCAATCGTGCCGGTTTCAGCCGCGGTCAACGATCCCGCCGTAGTCCTCGTCGTGCCGCTCACCACGGTGAACGACGTTGCCTCCGCCGCCATTGGCGCGAACAGCGCCGCCACGACAACACCCATCGCAAGCCGGCTCGCGCCGCACTGCCACTTCTGCATCACTCAAACCTCAGCCCTGGAAAAGTTTAAGGCTCATTAGGTTTCGTGGATGACAGTCAGGTGACGAAACGCGCAGTCGCGCCAACCCGCAGGGCGGCTGGCAGAGAGACATGCGAGGTGATGCGGAGTTACAACAGATACATGTCCCGATACGTGTATGAGCCACACCATTCACCTGTGAGCGGGTGAAATCGTCGGAGGCCGTGCAGCTTCTGCACGGTGAACATATTCCCGGCCTGCGACGACACACGAGTCGCCCTGGCCCGGTGGCCGCTGCCTTCTGGTTGCAGGACCGGCTATGGTACAGGTGTCATCGTTTTTCTGGGGGAGTTCTCTAAATGTCGACCGGCTGGATTGTTCTTGGCGTCATCGTCGTCATCGCGTTTTTTCTGTTCGCCACCTACAACCGGCTGGTAGCCCTGCGGCAGCGGGTGGACCAATCCTTTGCCGATATCGACGTGCAGTTGAAGCTGCGCCACGACCTGATCCCAAATCTCGTCGAGACCGTGAAGGGCTATGCCTCGCATGAACGCGGCACGCTCGAGGAGGTCATCAAGGCGCGCAACGCGGCAATGAGCGCGCAGGGACCAGGCCAGGTCGCAGCGGCCGAACAGCAGCTCACCGGTGCACTCGGCCGGCTGATCGCGCTGGCCGAGGCCTATCCGGACCTCAAGGCCAATGCCAATTTCCAGCAATTGCAGAGCGAGCTCTCGGATATCGAGAACAAGATCGCCGCCGCGCGCCGCTTCTTCAACAATGCGGTCTCGGAATACAACACCGGCATCCAGCAGCTGCCCGCAGCCCTGTTCGCCGGCGCGCTTGGCTTCCATCCGAAGCAATTCTTCGATCTCGGCGAGAACCGGGCGCAGGTCGAGGCGGCGCCGCAGGTCAAGTTCTGACCGCGGCCTGAGCCGGGCAGCGCATCATGGCAGCTTACGGTCTGTACACGCATATCGCATCGAACAAGACGCGTTCGATGCTGCTGCTCGCCGGCCTGTTCGTGCTGATCTATGTGATCGTGTTCGCCGTCGCGCTGGTGCTGGAAGTGTGGAGCAACAGCCACGGCACGCTGCCATATTATCTCAACGCAGCGTTCCGCGATCTGCTCCGGGCAATGCCGCTCGCCACCATCGGGGCCATCGGCTGGATCATCATCTCCTATTTCGGTCATCAGAAGATGATCGACATGATCACCGGCAGCGCCAGCGTGACGCGGAAGGAACAGCCGCGGCTGTACAACCTGCTGGAAAATCTCTGCATCTCGCGCGGCATCACGATGCCGAAGCTGAAAATCATGGAAGACGACGCGCTCAACGCCTTCGCCACCGGGCTCAATCCGAAGCAGTATTCGGTGACGGTGACCACGGGGTTGCTGCGCAATCTCGACGATGACGAGATCGAGGCCGTGCTCGGCCATGAGCTGACCCATATCCGCAATGGCGACGTGCAGCTGATGGTGATCGCAGGGATCATTGCCGGCGTGGTCGGCCTGTTCGCCGAACTGCTGTTCCGCACCTTTGCCAATGGCAGGTTCCGGTCGTCCGGGCGCTCGTCGTCGCAGTCATCATCGAGCGACGGCAAAGGCAGCGGTGCCCTGCCCGCCATTATCATCGCGGTGGTGCTGCTCGTCGTGGCTTGGGTACTGTCGCAGGTGATCCGCCTCGCCCTGTCGCGCTCGCGCGAATTCATGGCCGATGCCGGTGCGGTGGAGCTGACCAAGAACCCGGATGCCATGATCTCGGCGCTGCGCAAGATCGAGAATCGTGGCGAACTGCCGGGCGCGACCTCGGCCGTGATGGAGATGTGCGTGGACAATCCGCGCTCGGGCTTTGCGGATATTTTCGCGACCCACCCTTCGGTCGATGCCCGGGTGGCGGCGCTGATCAAATATGCAGGCGGTCATGATCCCGGGCCGTTGGCGCTGCCGGGTGAGGTCGCTGAGGACGAGGCGCCGGCGCTGCCGGAGGGCGAGCCGGCGAAGCCGGGTCCGTGGAGCGATGCGGGACAGCCGGACGGGACAACGACGCAGGGCCCGTGGGGCAAGCGCGCCTGACCTGCCTCCTTACGAGGCAGATTCCCCAATGATTTCCGTCAATCGCTGCCACCCGGCGATTGAATTCCCCCATCTTTCTGCCATGTTCGCGCCCAAAGCAGGCATGGGTTACAGTGCCGGCGGCACGAGTCTCCCTCGTGCCTTTGGGGGTCCGGATCTGGGGATCCAGAGCAGTTAAGGGAATTTCATGGCGAAGCCAGCAGTGATCGTCGTCGGCGCGGACAAGGGCGGTGTCGGCAAAACCACGGTGTCGCGCACCGTTCTGGATTATTTCAGCGCCAACAATGTCGCGACCCGGGCCTTCGACACGGAAGCACCGCGCGGCACGCTGAAGCGCTTCCATCCCGACATCACCGAGATCGTCGACATGACGACGACCTCGGACCAGATGAAGATCTTCGATACGCTGAACACCGTGGCGCCGTCGGTCACCGTCATCGACGTTCGCGCAGGCCTGCTGTCCCCCGCCCTCGCCTCGCTGCGCGATATCGGCTTCCTCGATGCTGCCAAGTCCGGCCAGATCACCTTTGCCGTGTTCCATATACTCGGCCCGTCGATCGCCTCGCTGGACGAAATCGCCGAGACCGCCGGCTTCATGGATGGCGCAAAGTATTTCCTGGTGAAAAACTTCATCAACAACACCAGCTTCTTCGAATGGGACCAGGCGACCTACAACTCCTATTTCCACAAGATCAAGGGCGCCACCGAGATCACCATCCCGAAGCTGAACGAGATGGCCTATGAACAGGTGGAAGTCTCGTCGGTGCCGTTCCTGAAATTCGTCGCCAACAAGGGCCCGCATGACGAGGCGGCGAACTACTCCTTCGTGCTGCGCGGCTATGTCCGCCACTGGCTCGCCAATGTCTGGAGCGAATTCGATCGCATCAAGCTGACCGATATCGTGCATGACAAACCGAGCGCACGCACGCCGGGCGAACAGTAAGATCAGTTCCTGCCTCTCCTCGCATGCGGGGAGAGGCAACAGCCCTTGAGCCTCGCGGCGATCTCCCAGCTATACTGCCGCCATGTCGCGCACGCCCGTCTACATCATCTGCTCGACGCGCCCGCAGGTCGGCAAGACCCTGATGGCGCGGCTGCTCACGGAATTCCTCAAGCTGCAGCGCGGCGACGTCGTCGCGTTCGATGTCAGCCTGAAGGAGCCGTCGCTGCTCGATTTCCTGCCGCGGCTGACCGAGACCGCCGACATCAACGACACCTTCGGCAAGATGGCGCTGATGGATCGCCTGATCGTCCATGACGAGACGGCGAAGGTAATCGACCTCGGCTATCACGCCTTCGACGAATTCTTCCAGATGACCGCCGAAATCGGCTTTGCTAAGGAAGCCGCGCGCCGTGGCGTGGCGCCGATCGTGCTGTTCATGGGCGACAGCGATCGCGCGTCATTGCGCGCCTATGAGATGCTGCAGCAGCAGTATCCGCAGCGCGCGCTCTACGTGGTCGACAATGAGCAGGTGTTGCGCGGGGAGGTTCCGCGGGCGCTCGGACAAGGTAAGATGCTGCATGTCGCAGCACTGCCGCCATTCCTGAAGACCTATATCGACCGGCTGAATTTCTCGTTCACCGGCTATCTGCGCTCGGAGCACGATTCATCCACGGAGCTGCATCAGTGGATTCGCCGGAACTATTTTGCATTCCGGGAGATCGAGCTGGGTTTGCTGTTGATGTGAGAGCATTCGCCTGTCATTGCCCGCGAAAGCGGGCAATCCAGTAAACGGCGGCGTTCGTGTAACACTCGAATGTCGGTGTCTACTAGGTCACCCGGTCAAGCCGGGTGACGACAAAGAGGCTCAGTGCCCCTCGAATGTCATCAGCGTCCGGACCGGCACATCCATCGCGCGCAGCTTGGCGGCGCCACCGAGATCCGGCAGGTCGATGATGAAGCAGGCAGCGACCACATCGGCGCCGATCTGGCGCATCAGTTTCACCGCACCTTCCGCCGTGCCGCCGGTGGCGATGAGGTCATCGACCAGGATCACGCGCTCGCCGGGCTTGATGGCGTCGGCATGCACTTCCATTTCGTCGATGCCGTATTCCAGCGAATAGGCGATGCGCACGGTGGTGTGCGGCAGCTTGCCCTTCTTGCGGATCGGCACGAAGCCGGCCGAGACCTGATGCGCCACGGCGCCGCCGATGATGAAGCCGCGCGCTTCCATGCCGGCAACCTTGTCGATCTTGGAGCCGGCCCAGGGATGCACCAGCTCGTCCACCGCGCGGCGGAACGAGCGGGCATCGCCGAGCAGCGTGGTGATGTCGCGAAACAGGATCCCCGGCTTCGGATAATCCGGAATGGTGCGGACGGAAGCCTTGAGGTCGTGAGCGAGTTCAGGAGTCATCAGGATCTCTGTTTCGGTCGAGTTCGGGCGCGTGGAACCTACTGAAGCAATCCGGATGCCACAAGCAGGCCGGATTGCCCCATCGCGGGCGGATGCCCGCCGGTTCAGGCCGCCTTTTGGCCCAGCCGGAATGCATTTTCAACAATGCGCAGCCCGACCTCCCCGCCCAGCGACATTAGCGATTCCGGATGGAACTGGACGCCGCCCACCGGCAGCGTCTTGTGCTCGATGGCCATGGCGACCCCATCCTCGGTGGTGGCCGTGACGGTCAGCGCCTCGGGCATGTCGCCCATCTCGACGAACAGCGAGTGATAGCGGCCGATGGTGACCTCGTTGGGCAGGCCCTGCATCAGCTGCCCGCCCTTGACCTGGATCCGCGACGGACGGCCATGGGCCGGCTGCGTGAGCTGGCCAAGCTGGCCACCAAAATACTCGCCGATGGCCTGGACGCCGAGACAGACGCCAAACACCGGAAGTTTCTTGGCGAGCGCCGTGTCGAGCGTCTTGGCGATACCGAAATCGGCGGGGCGGCCTGGACCGGGCGACAACACCAGCAGGTCGAAGTCGTCGCGGTTCAGCACTGTCTGCGCATGGATGTGCCTGATCACACTGACATCGGCACCGACCTGCCGGAAGTAATCCGCCAGCATGTGCACAAAACTGTCCTCGTGATCGACCAGCAGCACCTTCTTGCCGGAGCCGCGGGCATCCGGTGCAAAGGCTGACAGCTTCTTCGGCGGATCACCGCGCAACGCCTGGAACAGCGCCGCGGCCTTGGTCTGGCATTCTTTCTCTTCCGCCACCGGATCCGAGTCGAACAGCAGCGTGGCGCCGACGCGCACTTCGGCGAGACCGTCCTTCATGCGGATGGTGCGGATGGTGATGCCTGTATTGATGGTGCCGTCGAAGCCGACCACGCCAATGGCGCCGGCATACCAGCGCCGCGACGAGCGCTCATTGTCCTCGACGAACTGCATCGCCCACAGTTTTGGCGCACCGGTGACGGTGACGGCCCATGCGTGTGTCAGGAACGCATCGAGCGCATCGAAGCCTGGGCGCAGCATGCCTTCGACATGATCGACGGTATGGAAGAGTTTTGAGTAGGTCTCGATCTGCCGGCGCGCGAGCACCTTGATGGTACCGGGCACGCAGACGCGCGCCTTGTCGTTGCGATCGACGTCGGTGCACATGTTGAGCTCGAATTCGTCCTTCTCCGAATTCAGCAGCTGGCGGATCTGCTCGGCATCGCCGATGGCATCGGAGCCGCGCGCGATGGTACCAGAGATCGGACAGGTTTCGACGCGACGGCCGTCGGAGCGTACGAACATCTCCGGCGAGGCGGAGATGAGGAATTCACCATCGCCGAGATTCATCAGCGCGCCATAGGGCGACGGATTGATGATGCAGAGACGCTGGAACACCTCGGCCGGCGAGCGATCGCAGGGCTCGGCGAAGAGCTGGCCGGGTACGGCCTCGAACAGGTCGCCGCGTGCGAAGGCAGCACGAGCTTTTTCGACAGTCTGCTGATATTCGCCGGGGGCGTGATCGGCAAAGCCCTGACGCGGGGACTTGTTGTAGCCGCTCTCCGGCGTCTCGCGCGACAGGCCTTCGGTGGAGCGCTCCTTGAAGGCGAAATCGTAAGTGAGCGTGACGCCGCGGCCGGTGGCACGGTCATAGGCCAGCAGGCGATCGGGAATGTAGAGCACGATATCGCGCTGATCGGCCTCGCGCGCGCGCTTCTGCTTGAGGTCCTCGACCTGGAAGACGAGGTCATAGGCGAAGGCGCCGAACAGGCCGAGCATGGGATCGGCAGATGAGAACAGCTGCGCGACGAGATCGCGGATCAGCGACATCACGCTGGCGCGGCGGGTGCGCTGGTCTTCCTCCACCGGCGCCTCGCCGCGGACGATATGCCCTTTCAGCTTCGCCATGGTTCGGCCGTCGAGCACCACGCAGGGGTCGTTCAGCTTTTCGGCGAGGAAAGCGATCAGCACCTGGCCGCGCTTGTTCAGCGCCGTGATGGCGAATTCCGTCCCGGTCGTTTCCAGCAGCAGCGGCGGATCGGAGAAGCCGAGATCAAAGCTCTCATAGCGGCCGGGCACCGTGGTTCCCGACGACAGCACCACGCCGCGGTGATGGTCGAGCCGGGTGATGAGATCGTCGAGCGCCCTGCCGCCGGTGAACATCTCGGCGTGGCGCGTCACCGTCAGGCCGCCGGCCGTTTTGTAGGTGCTCTCAGCGGGGAGAGAAAAAATCGTCCTGTTCATCGTGTCCTCTTAGGGGAGCAAGCCGGAGGCGCCACACAGGACAAACGAGCCAATCAGAACAAAGCAAAGGCCGTCGCACTGCGATGGCGGCCTTCGACGATTGGAAAAAGAGCAAATCGCACCAGCCACCTCTTCAGGAGGTGCGCCACCAACGACGGGAGTTGCGGACAGGGGTGCTCATGACCGGCACTGAGCCACGGGAAACGGACGGCGTCAAGATGGAGATCGCGGCAATCGATCCCTGACGAATACCGTCAGCTTGAGCGGGCCGACATCGTCCTCGATCGGGTGCCAGCCCAGATGCAGATAATAGTCTCGCCGCCGCGGGGCGGCGCAGAGATAGACCTTGTCGTGGCCACGGTCCGTGGCCTCGGCGCAGGCGCGTTCGATCAGGGCCGGCGCAACGCCCTGCCCGCGCGCATCCGGCTCGGTCCAGACGGCAGCGACCCAAGGCGTGTATTGCGGGCGTTCGTCCAGGTCTGAGACCAGCAGTGAGGTGGTGCCAAGAAAAGCGTTGCCGCGGTGGGCGACCAGCGCGATCGGCAGGTCATTGCCCGTCATGTTCTCGCGCAGGCGCGCGACGATATACGCCTCGGGCACGCCATGACGCTTCCACCATGCCTGCCAGATGCGGTCCGCGACGGTGTCGAAGAATTGTGGGACTTGGCGGAGATCGGAAATAGAGAAATCGGGTGCCATGTTCTGTTGTCCTGGCACCCGACCTGTCCGGTCATCCCGGCTGCATCAAGTGCAGCAAGTGATCAAGCGAGATGCTTCTTGAAGAACGCGGCCGCGCGGCTCCAGGCGAGCTTGGCGGCTTCGAGATCGTGCACTTCGGCGCGCTGTTCGTTGACGAAGGCGTGGTCGGCGTCATAGCGGAAGAATTCCGCGCTCTTGCCGGCGGCTTTCAGGCCCTTCTCGAAATTGTCGACGACTTCCGGCGTGCACCAGTCGTCGCGATTGGCGAAGTGGCCCTGCAGCGGCACCTGCACATCGGCGGGTTTTGCGGCCTGCTCCGGCGGGATGCCGTAGAAGGCAACGGCAGCGCTGAGTTCGGGAATCTTGGTGGCGCCGATCACGGTGACCGCGCCGCCGAGGCAGAAGCCGGTGAGACCGACCTTGGCACCGTCCTTCGACAGATACTGCACGGCGCCGCGCACGGTCTGCGTGGTGGCATCCATGAAATCCAGCGAGTTCATCTCCTTGTTGGCGGCGTCCGTGTCGTGATAGGGCACGACCACGCCGTTATAGAGATCGGGCGCCAGCACATCGAAGCCTTCCTGGGCGAGGCGATCGGCAAGGCCCTTGATCTGGTCGGACAGGCCCCACCATTCCTGGATCATGACCACGCCCGGCGCATTGGCGCTGCCGGCCTTGGCGAGATAGCCCTTGGCTTCCTTGCCATCGGGGCGCTTGAAAGTGATGGATGAGCCCATGATATCCTCCGGGATGTTTGTGGTGTGATCGGTTGAACGCATTTTGGCGTCGAGATGATGACAACGCAAATGCGCGCATCGCATGGCGATCTGGAATGCCGTTAAATGTCGCGCGCGACAACAGGCAACAAAAAAGCCCCCGAAGGGGCTTTTCGTTTCTCAAGCAGGAACGCGCTTAGTGCGCGTCGGCCCAGACCTTCTTCTTCGTGAAATACATCAGGCCGGCGAAGATGAGCAGGAACACCATCACCTGCAGGCCGAGCCGCTTGCGCGCCTCGAGATGCGGTTCGGCGGTCCACATCATGAAGGTCGCCACGTCCTTGGCGTAGTTCTCGACCTTCTGCGGGGTGCCGTCGTCATAGGTCACCTGATCGTCGGAGATCGGCTTCGGCATCTTGATGGCGTGACCGGGGAAATACTTGTTGTAGTAAGCCCCCTGCGGCAGCTGGAAATCCTTCGGCGCATCCTCGTAGCCCTGCAGGAGGGCGTCGATATAGTTCGGGCCCTTCTCCTGGAACTGGGTGAAGAAGTCGAAGATGAATTGCGGGAAGCCGCGGTCATAGTTGCGGGCCTTGGCCATCAGCGACAGGTCCGGCGGATAGGCGCCGCCATTGGCCGCACGCGCCGCGTTCTCGTTCGGGAATGGCGACGGGAATTTGTCGGCGAGACGGCCCGGACGGTCGAACATGTCACCGGCGTCATTCGGGCCATCCTTGACCTGGATATCCGACGCGACTGCCAGCGCCTGTGCCGCCGAGAAGCCGGGACCGCCGGGATCCGCAAGGTTGCGGAAGTGGACCAGGTTCATCGAGTGGCAGGTGGCGCAGACTTCCTTGTAGACCTTGTAGCCGCGCTGCAGGGCACCGCGGTCAAACTTGCCGAAAGGGCCGGCAAAGCTCCACGACAGCGACGGCGGCGTCGGTCCGCCCTCCGCGGCCTTGGCGCTCTGCGAACCGCCCATGACCAGACCACCGGCCAGAACCAGCGCCAGGATCACCGGCGCCATCGGGCCGGCCTTCTTGCCGTATTTCGCCAGCACGTCATCGGCGATCGAGTTCGGCACCGCGCGCGGCGTCTCGATGCGGCTGAGGATCGGCAGCACGATCAGGAAATAGGCGAAGTAGCAGAAGGTCAGGATACGGCCGGCGGTGATGTAGATGCCTTCCGCAGGCTTGCCGCCGAGCCAGCCGAGCAGCAGGCAGACCACGACGAAGATCCAGAAGAACTGCTTGGCGAGCGGACGATACTTCGACGAACGCGTCTTGGCGCTGTCCAGCCAGGGCAGGAAGGCCAGCACGATGATCGCCGAGAACATGGCGATGACGCCGCCGAGCTTGGACGGGATCGAGCGCAGGATCGCGTAGAACGGCAGGTAGTACCATTCCGGCACGATGTGTGCGGGCGTCACGCCCGGATTGGCCGGGATGTAGTTGTCGGGATCGCCGAGATAGTTCGGGATGTAGAACACGAACCAGGCGAAGAAGATCATGAAGCAGACGATGCCGAAACCATCCTTGATGGTCGCATAGGGCGTGAACGGCACCACGTCCTTTTCGGTCTTCACCTCGACGCCGGCCGGATTGTTCTGGCCGACCACATGCAGCGCCCAGACGTGCAGGACGACGACGCCCGCGATCACGAAGGGCAGCAGGTAGTGCAGCGAGAAGAAGCGGTTCAGGGTCGGATTGCCGACGGCGTAGCCGCCCCACAGCAGGGTCACGATGCTCTCGCCGACATAGGGGATGGCCGAGAACAGGTTGGTGATGACGGTGGCGCCCCAGAAGCTCATCTGGCCCCACGGCAGCACGTAGCCCATGAAGCCGGTGGCCATCATCAGCAGATAGATGATCACACCGAGGATCCAGAGCACCTCGCGCGGCGCCTTGTAGGAGCCGTAATAGAGGCCGCGGAGCATGTGGATGTAGACGGCGATGAAGAACATCGATGCGCCGTTGGAATGCAGATAGCGCAGCAGCCAGCCGTAATTCACGTCACGGACGATGGCTTCGACCGAGTTGAAGGCGTGGTCGACATGCGGGGTGTAGTGCATCGCCAGGATCACACCGGTGATGATCTGCACACCGAGCATGAAGGACAGGATGCCGCCGAACGTCCACCAGTAGTTCAGGTTACGCGGCGTTGGATAGGCGATGAAGGACGAATGGATCAGCCCGACAAGCGGCAGGCGCTTTTCGAACCACTGCAGGGCAGGATGGGAGGGCTGGTAGCTGGATGGTCCGCTCATGATGCGATCCTGAAGAAGAAAACGACACTATCGGCGCAAGGTCTCGAGGCGAGCCGTGGGGCTCAGCCGATCTTGATCTTGCTGTCGGAGACGAAGGCGTAAGGCGGAATCGGCAGGTTGGCGGGCGCCGGTCCCTGACGAATACGGCCGGAAGTGTCGTAGACCGAGCCATGGCACGGGCAGAAGAAGCCGTCATAGGCGCCTTCATGGGCGATCGGGATACAGCCCAGATGGGTGCAGATGCCGATCACGACCAGCCACTGGTCGTGGCCTTCCTTGACGCGGGCCTGGTCGGTCTGGGGATCAGGCAGGCTGGAGACCGGGACCGCACGGGCGTCCTCGATCTGCTTCTTGGTGCGATGGCTGATGAAAATCGGCTTGCCGCGCCAGAACACCTTGATGTCCTGCCCCTCGGCGATCGGGGTGAGATCGACCTCGATCGGCGCACCCGCCGCGATGGTCGAAGCATCTGGATTCATTTGAGAAATCAGCGGCCAGACGGCGGCTGCAGCACCAACCGCAGCCACGGCCCCAGTGGCTACGTACAGGAAATCACGGCGCGTATGCTGCGCCGAAGACGTTGTCGTCACGATCCCAACCCTTTCTTATCTGCTCCCCGTCAATGCCCGTCCGGCAACGCATGCGCGTTGACCTAGAGCAATGACCGGTGCCCGCGGTTCCTCCCCACGGCGGCGTGGTCACTTGTCCTTGCCTCGCAGCAAAAACACGCAATCCAGAATCGTTCTATTGCATCCCTACCGCAGCATCGCAAGCCTACGAACGGGGAAGCCGGATGCGATGCACGCAAGATTCGGGGGTGTTCCGCAGGGCGGAGAATTTGGCTTTCGCCGCGCATGCGCAGGGCCTGTCTGAGGGGCGGGAAACAGGTTGGCCGATCCGCCGGGTCGGAGCTGATTCTCCGGGCGCCTCACTTGAATCAATCGATCCGCGCATCCGCCTGAACCTGCAACTATGTCGCGGAAAAAATGTCTCTTCGTGACAACTTCTGCGCCATCTCGGCAACACCCTGGACTAGAAGCCCGCACCTGTAACTATTCTAACGGCCAAAGCCTGTACTCGCACGGTGCCTCCGATAGAGCCGGATGACACCAAAATCATACCGGCCAAGCCGGTTCTGAATGCGAGGCATCCTGGGCATGACGACAGTACACCATTTGCGATCCACAGCGCATCTTCCGACCATTCGCGCATTCTGCCTGTGTGCCGTCAGTGGCCTTGCTTTGTCCGTGCCCGCCGAAACCGCCCAGGCACAAGCCACACTGCCAGCCGTGACCGTGGACTCACCACAGCAGCGCGCGCGGCCCACCACTGCCCGACCGGCCCAGCGCGCCTCCACCAGCCGCGCATCACGCGCCAGTCGCACCGCGCGGGCGCCACAGGCCGCTCCGGCGGTTGCGGCTCCCATTGGAACGGGTGAACGCGCCGGCGGCCCGGTGGCAGGCTTCGTCGCCACACGCAGCGGCACCGGCACCAAGACCGACACGCCGCTGATCGAAACCCCGCAGTCGATCTCGGTGGTCACCACTGATCAGATGATCAACCAGGGCGCAGGCTCGATCGGCGAGGCGCTGCGCTACAGCGCCGGCGTCAGCGGCGACGTCAATGGCGGCTCCGACACGCGCTTTGGCGGGCTGCAGATCCGCGGCTTCGACATGACCATGGCCGGCCTCTATCTCGACGGCCTGCGGCTGCCGAGCAGCCAGTATGTGCATTTCCTCGGTCTCGAGCCCTACGGCGCCGAGCGGCTCGAAGTCCTGAAGGGCCCCTCCTCCGCGATGTATGGCGGCAGCGGCACCGGCGGCCTGCTCAACTATGTAAGCAAACTGCCAACCGCACGCCAGTTCGGCGAAGTCTCTGTGTCCGGCGGCAGCTTCAACCGCTTCCAGGGCGAGTTCGACTTCGGCGGCGCCGCCAACAAGGAAGGCACGGTGCTGTATCGCCTGACCGGCGTGGTGCGCGACAGCGACACCCAGGTGGATTTCTCGAAGAACAATCGTGTCTTCATCGCACCAGCCGTGACGTTCAAGCCGAACGAAGACACCTCGATCACCTTCCTGTCGAACTATCAGAAGGACAAGGCGGGCTGGGGCCTGCAGTTCTTCCCGCCGTCGGGAACTGTAACGGCAAATAACGGCCGCACCATTCCGGTCAACCGTTTCGGCGGCGAGCCCGGCATGAACCAGTTCGATACCGAGCAGGCATCGGTCGGCTATCTGCTCTCGCACAACATCAATGATGCGCTGACCTTCAGGCAGAACCTGCGCTATTCCTACATGTATAACCGGCAGGCCAGCTTCTATGGCACCGGATATGCGGACGCCGCCGACGAAGCGGCGGGCCTGATGGGCCGCGGCGGCAGCGCCGGCGACTCGACCATCAATTCATTCGCCGTCGACAATCAGCTGCAGGGCAAGTTCACCACCGGCATTCTCAGCCACACGACATTGTTCGGCATCGACTATCGCAACACCACGTTCCGCGATCGCGCCGACGGCTACACCACCGGCAAGATCAACATCTTCAACCCGGTCTACACCAATGCCTGGACGAACACGGGCCCGGCCGACGACACCGGCGTGAAGCAGTCACAGGTCGGCATCTATGCGCAGGATCAGATCAAGCTCGGCCGCCTGTCGTTCCAGCTCGGCGGACGACAGGACTTCGTCACCACCGATGTCGATGCCACGCTGCAGGGTGCAAAGGCCTCGACCGACGCCTCCGCCTTCACCGGCCGCGCGGCGGTCATGTACAATTTCGATAGCGGCATCGCCCCCTATTTCAGCTACTCGGAGTCCTTCCTGCCGGTGCTCAATACGGATGGACTCGGCAACCTGCTGAAGCCGGAAACCGGCAAGCAGTACGAGGTCGGCATCAAGTATCAGCCGGTCGGCATCAATGCGCTGATCACCCTGGCGGCCTTCGACCTGACCCGCGCCAATGTGGTCACCTTCCCGCCGCCGACATTCGCAGCCGTTCAGACCGGCGAGGTCAATTCGCGTGGCATCGAACTCGAAGGCACCGCGACATTGACCGAGGGCTTCAACATCCGCGGCGGCTATTCGTATATCGATGCGACGATCACCAAGGATCCGGTGAATGTCGGCAAGGCCCCGACGACCGTGCCGCTCAATCGCTTCTCCCTGTGGACCGACTACACGCTACAGGGCGGGCCGCTGCGTGGCGTGCAGATCGGCGGCGGCGTGCGCTATGTCGGCGCAAGTGCCGGCGACGACGCCAACACCTTCGCGGTTCCCGCGTCCACATCCATCGACGCGCTGGTCGCCTACACCAAGGACAATTGGCGAATGGCACTCAACGTCACCAATCTCGCCGATACACGGTTCGTGGCGGCCTGTTATGGTTACAGCAGCTGCTTCTATGCCGAAGGCCGCAAGGCCATCGCGAAGCTCACCTATCGCTGGTGACAGTTTAGAACCCTTATAAATCGCGACATTCTGCCACCGCCGGTCCCTCGACCGGCGGTGGTCGTTCTTGGTAATCAGATCCCGTCTAAATTGAGAGGGGCGGAACGCCATGAGATTGATTTTCGGGCGCCTGCATCGCTGGGCAGGCCTTCTGACCGCCGCCTTCCTGTTCTTCTCGGGCGTCACCGGCGCGATCATCTCGTGGGATCACGAACTCGACGATCTGCTCAACAGCAAGCTCAAGGACGTCACCACCCAGGGCCCGGCCAAGCCGTCGATCGAACTCGCCAATCTGATCGAGCAGCGCGATCCCCGCGCGCGCGTGATCCATATGACCATGACGCCGGAGAAGGATCACTCGCTGTCCTTCTTCGTGCTCCCGCGCATCGATCCGACGACGCAGAAGCGCTACGCCATCGACTACAATCAGGTCTTCCTCGATCCCAACACCGGCGAGGAACTCGGCAAGCGCTATTGGGGGGCGGTGTGGCCGATCACCCGCGAGAACTTCGTCTCGTTCCTCTACAAGCTGCACTATACGATGCACATCCCGGAATTCTGGGGCAGCGACCGATGGGGCATGCGCATCCTCGGCATCATCGCCATCATCTGGACCATCGACTGTTTCGTCGGCTTCTACCTGACCCTGCCCTCGCGCAAGCGCGCCAAGGCCGGCGCCGACCCATCCGTTGCGCGTGAACTCGGCAAGGGCTTCTGGGCGCGCTGGAAGCCGGCCTGGATGATCAAGACCACCGGCAGCACCTATCGCATCAATTTCGACATCCACCGCGCCTTCAGCCTGTGGACCTGGGGCCTGCTGTTCATCATCGCCTTCACGGCGTTCTCGCTGAACCTCTGGTTCGAGGTGTTCGCCCCGATGATGAAGAAGGTTTCCAATTATACGCCCTCGCCCTACGAGACGCGCGAGTATCGCCACCTCGATAATCCGATCGAGCCGAAGATGACCTGGGCGCAGATCTATGAGCGCGCGCAGGCGGACGGCAAGGCGCGCGGCTGGACCACGCCGGTCGGCTCGCTGTTCTACGGCCCGGCGCACGGCGTCTATCAGGTGTCGTTCTTCGAGCCCGGTGACGATCACGGCGCCGCAGGCGTCGGCCCGGCATCGCTGTATTACGACAGCGAGGACGGCCGGCCGCTCGGCCAGAAGCTGCCCTGGGTCGGCACTGCCGCGGATATCTTCGTGCAGATGCAATTCCCGATGCATTCGGGCCGCATCCTCGGCCTGCCCGGCCGCATCCTGATCTCGTTGATGGGCCTCGTGGTCGCAGCGCTGTCGGTGACGGGCGTGGTGATCTGGTGGAAGAAGCGGCGCGCACGGGTCGGCCGCCGCGAAAAGGCTGCGACGGTCGAGGGCCGTCCGCATCTCGCTCCGGCAGAATAGCCGCGACGCTTGTCGCCGAGACCAGAGGGCGGTAACGCATCACGGATGCGCATTGCCCTCTACCAGCCTGACATCCCGCAAAACACCGGCACGATCCTCCGTCTGTGCGCCTGCCTCGATGTCGAGGCGCACATCATCGAGCCCGCGGGCTTTCCGATCTCGGACCGCCATTTTCGCCGCGCCGGGATGGACTATCTCGACCAGGTGTCGATCGTCCGCCATATCTCATGGCGGCATTTCGAGGATTGGCGGCGCGAGGCCGGTCACAAGCTAGCGCTGTTTACGACCAAGGGCGCGGAGCCCTACCTGACGCACAGCTACTCGAACGATGAGATCCTGCTGTTCGGCCGCGAGAGCGCCGGCGTCCCCGAGGATGTGGCGGCCGCCGCCGACAGCCGCGTGGTGATCCCGATGCGCGAGAGCCTGCGCTCGATCAATCTGGCGATGACGGTGGCGATGGCACTCGGCGAAGCGCTGCGGCAGACGCGCGGGCCGAACGGTTAGAGCTCTCGCTCCTCGCAATGACGGTTGAAACGAAAAATGCCCGGCACGAGGCCGGGCATTTTGAGTGGAAGGCGTTTACTCGGTGATGCCACCGGCCGCGGCGACGCGGCGGAGGTGGAAATCGGCATCGCCGAACTGCTGCTCGATCATGGTCAGCCGCTTGAAGTAGTGGCCGATCTTGTACTCCATGGTGACGCCGACGCCGCCATGCAGCTGCACACCGCCCTGGCCGACGGCGCGCGCGGAACGGCCGATCTGCACCTTGGCAGCGGCGACCGTCTTGGCGCGTTCGTCGAGATCGGTGAAGGCCGACGCCATCGAGGCGAGGTAGGACATGCTGCGCGCGGTTTCCAGCGCGGTGAACATGTCGGCCGCGCGGTGCTGCAGCGCCTGGAACGAGCCGATGGCGACGCCGAACTGCTTGCGCTCCTTGATGTACTCGACCGAGACCTTGAGGGCCTCTTCCATCGCGCCGACCGCTTCGGCGCAGAGCGCGATGCGGGCATCGTCAACGACCTGATCGACGATCGAGAGACCATTCTCGGCCTCGCCGATCACGGCGTCGGCGCCGACCTCGACATTGGTCAGCTTGATGTCGGCAGCGCGGCTGCCGTCCTGGGTTTCGTAACCGCGGATATCGACGCCCTTCGCATTGGCCGGGACGAGGAACACGCCAACGCCCTTGGCATCGCGCTGGCCGCCCGCCGTACGCGCGGTGACGATCAGCGTGTCCGCCGTGTCGCCATGACCAACCACGAACTTCTCGCCGGACAGCGTGTAGCCCGAACCGCTCTTCTTGGCGGAGGTCTTGATGTCGCCGAGGTCATAGCGCGAGTCGCGTTCGACCTGCGCGAAAGCAAGCGTCTTCGAGCCGTCGATGATACCCGGCAGATGCGCAGCGCGCTGGTCGGCCGAGCCGCGGCGCAGGAAGCCGCCGCCGAGCACCACCGTGTCGAGATAGGGCTCGACCACGAGATTGCGGCCGAGCGCTTCCATCACGATCATGGTCTCGATCGGGCCGGCGCCAAAGCCGCCGTCCTCTTCGCTGAACGGCAGGCCGAGCAGGCCCTGCTCGGCGAACTTGCCCCAGATCGCCTTGCTGTAGCCGCCCTTTTCAGCGCGGTACTTCTTGCGGTTTTCGAAGTCGTAGGACGCCTTCAGCAGGCCGTCCACGCTGTCTTTGAGAAGCCGTTGCTCCTCGGAAAGATCAAAATCCATTTTCGTTTCTCTCGGATCGCGCGCGACGCGCGTGGTGAATATTTGCACTCGGCGTCATTGCGAGGCGCTCTTGCGCCGAAGCAATCCAGTCTTCGCTTGATGCTTCCTGGATTGCTTCGTCGCTGCGCTCCTCGCAATGACGTGTTTGGCTAGATCAAAGCCCCAGCACCGCCTTGGCGATGATGTTGCGCTGGATCTCGTTGGAGCCGCCGTAGATCGACACCTTGCGGTAGTTGAAATAGGTCGGCGCGATCGGGGCAGCCCAATCGGTCTCCTCGTTCTGCCCTTCGCCTTCCGGCAGGAAGGGCAGCGCAAACGGACCGGTGACTTCGAGCAGCAGCTCGGTGAGCGTCTGCTGAATTTCCGAGCCCTTGATCTTCAGGATCGACGAGGCCGGATCCGGCTTGCCCTTGCCGTGCTTGCCTTCGGCGGCAACGACGCGCATCTGGGTCAGCTCGAGTGCCTTCAGCTCGATCTCGGTGGCGGCGAGCTTCTGGCGAAACTGCGGATCCTCGATCAGCGGCTTGTCGCCGGACATCACGCTGGACGCCAGTTCCTTGATGCGGCGGATGCGCTCCTTCGACATGCCGACGCGGGCGATGTTGACGCGCTCGTTGCCGAGCAGGAATTTGGCGTAATCCCAACCCTTATTCTCCTCGCCGACGAGGTTCTCGGCCGGCACCACGACTTCATCGAAGAACACTTCGTTGACTTCGACGCCACCATCGATGGTCTGGATCGGGCGGACGGTGATGCCCTTCGACTTCATGTCGATGAGGATGAAGGAGATGCCCGACTGCTTCTTCGCATCGGGATCGGTGCGGCAGAGGCAGAAGATCCAGTCGGCATGCTGCGCCAGCGTGGTCCAGGTCTTCTGGCCGTTGACGATCCAGGTGTCGCCCTTCTTCTTTGCCGTGGTCTTCAGCGAGGCGAGGTCGGACCCCGAGCCGGGCTCGGAGAAGCCCTGGCACCACCAGTCGTCCATATTCGCGATGCGCGGCAGGAAGTGCTTCTTCTGCTGCTCATTGCCGAAGGTGTAGATGACCGGACCAACCATGTTGACGCCGAACGGCAGCGGCGGCGGCGCCGGGGTCTTCTGCAGCTCTTCGAGGAAGATATACTGCTTGGCGGCGCTCCAGCCGGTGCCGCCATATTCCTTCGGCCAATGCGGGACGGCCCAGCCCTTCTTGTTCAGCGTGCGCTGCCAGTTCACCAGGTCTTCCTTGCTGGTGTGATGGCCTTCCTGCAGCTTCTTGCGCACCACCGGATCGATACTTTCATGGAAGAACTTGCGCACTTCCTCGCGAAACGCGACTTCTTCTGGATTGAAACTCAGATCCATCGGATCCTCCTTGATAGCAGTTGATTACTGAACGATTTCGAGCAGGCCGGCGGAACCCATGCCACCACCGACGCACATGGTGACGACCGCATATTTCGCCTTGCGGCGACGGCCTTCGATCAAGGCGTGGCCGGCGAGACGCGCGCCCGACATGCCATAGGGATGGCCGACCGAGATGGCGCCGCCATTAACGTTGAGCTTGTCCGGATCGATGCCGAGTTTGTCGCGGCAATAGATCACCTGCACGGCGAAGGCTTCATTGAGCTCCCAGAGATCGATGTCATCTACGGTGAGGCCATGGCGCTTGAGCAGGCGCGGCACGGCAAACACGGGGCCGATACCCATTTCATCCGGCTCGCAACCAGCCGAGACAAAGCCGCGGAAAATGCCTAGAGGCTTGAGGCCCTTCGAGGCTGCGAGCTTGTCGCTCATGATCACGGTGGCGCTGGCGCCATCCGAGAGCTGCGAGGCATTGCCGGCGGTGATGGTGAAGCCATCGCCGCGCACGGCCTTGAGACCGGCCAGACCTTCAGCAGTGGTTTCCGGACGCGGGCCCTCGTCCTGCGACAGGGTGATGTCTTTCATGGTGACCTCACCGGTCGCCTTGTCGGTCACTGCCATCTTGGTGGTGATCGGCGCCAGTTCGTCATTGAACTTGCCGCCCTGTTGCGCGGCGGCGGTGCGGCGCTGGCTTTCGAGGCCATAGGCGTCCTGTTTCTCGCGCGAGATGCCGTAACGCTTGGCCACCGTCTCCGCGGTGTCGAGCATCGGCATATAGACGTCAGCCTTGATCTTCAGCAGTTCGGGATCGACGGTGTGAAACTTGTTGGCGTGATCGTTCTGCACCAGCGAGATCGACTCGCCGCCACCGCCGACGGCGATCTCCACACCATCGAAGATCACCGAGCGCGCAGCGAGCGCGATCGCCTGCAGGCCCGATGCGCACTGACGATCGATGGTGGTGCCGGCGACCGTGACCGGAAGACCTGCACGCAGCAGCGCCTTGCGCGCGATATTGCCGCCGGTAGCACCCTGCTGCAGAGCCGCACCCATCACCACGTCCTCGACCTCCTTCGGGTCGATGCCGGCACGCTTCACGGCATGCTCGATGGCATGGCCGAGCAGCGTCGCGCCTTCAGTGGCATTCAATGCGCCACGATAGGCCTTGCCGATCGGGGTGCGGGCAGTTGAAACGATGACGGCGTCGGTCATGGGCGTCCTCCGGAGGCTGATTGTTGTTGATCGAGTGTGGGCGTCGCGAGCAGATCGCGCAAGGCGTGGCGCGACAGTTTTCCGACCGGCGTCCGCGGCAATTCGCTCAGGAATTCCACGGCCGCCGGCAATTCGTGCTTGCCGAGCTTGCCGGTGAGGAAGCTGCGCAGATCGTCGATGCTGAACGCTTCGGCGCCCGTGCGCAGGGTGATGAAAGCCTTCGCAGCCTCGCCGCGATACTGATCGGCCACGCCGATGACGATCACTTCCTGTACGGATGGATGGGTGTAGATCGCCTGTTCGATCATCTGCGGATAGACGTTGAAGCCGCCGGAGATGATCATGTCCTTCTTGCGATCGACCAGATAGTAGTAGCCGTCCGCGTCCATGTATCCGATATCGCCGGTAAGAAAGCGATCGCCGACAAAGGCTTCCGCAGTTTCCTGCTGGCGATTCCAGTAGCCCTTGGTGACGTTCGGCCCCTTGATCCTGATCTCGCCAGTCTCACCGATACCGAGCACCTGCGAAGGATCTTCCAGCGAGACGACGTCGAGTTCGATCCCGGGCAGCGCGAGGCCGATCGAGCCGGGTTTGTCTAGACCTTCCGCCGAATGTGCCGTCCCGGGCGAACAGGTCTCGGTCATGCCCCAGCCGCTCTTCAGCTTGAGGCCGGTCTTGCCTTCGAACAGTCGCGCGACTTCGACCGGCAGCGGCGCGCCGCCGGAGCTTGCCACGGCGAGCGACGACAGATCGCGTGTCTCCAGCGACGGATCGGCGGCGATGGCGATCCACATGGTGGGAACGCCGGGGAACACAGTTGCCTTCTTCTTTTCGATATCATCGAGCACGCCGGTCACATCGAAGCGCTGATGTAGCGAAATGGTGTCGCCGACGCTGATGCGGCCGAGCAGGATGACCGTCAGCGCATAGATATGGAACAGCGGCAGCGTGCAGATGACGCGCTCGACACAATTGCGCTCGGCGCGCGATGGCGCGCCCCAGACATTGTAGATCGACACCGCCGACGTGAGATTGCTGTGGCTCAGCATCGCGCCTTTCGGCAGGCCGGTGGTACCGCCGGTATATTGCAATAGCGCGACGTCATCGGGCGAGATGGTCGGCCACTTGGTGGGCGGCTTGGCGCCAGCAGTAAAATTCCGGAAAGTGACAATCCTGGGATTGTCCGGCAAAGGCAGCTGCTGGGTCCCGATTGCGCCCCAGTCGTCGTCTTCACAGACAATGAGCTTGTCCAGAAGGCCCTTGTCGAGAAACTTGAGCGCCATGGGGAGCAGCGCTGCGAGATTGCTGGTGACCAGCACGCGCGCCCCGGAGTCACTCAGCTTGTGAGACAGCGCGATCTCGCCATCCAGTGGCGACAAATGCACGAGACGGGCGCCGGCTTTCAGCGCACCGAAGAAATTGACGGGATGGTCGGGCGTATTGCCGAGAAACAGCGCGATGGTGGCGCCGCGACCGTAGCCGGCCCGCATGAAGCTTGCAGCGGCGACATCGGCTCGCGCCTGCAGATCGATAAAAGAGATCGGCTTGCCGCGGAATTCGATAGCGGTGCGCGTCTGGTAACTACGCGCCGCATCTGCGAGCAGGCCAGGCAAGGTGCCGCGCGCAATCGGTGCGTCCCAGCGGACGCCTTTGGGGTAGTACTTCTCGCCGGGGTAGGAATACGGCATGCGCGTTGGATCCGCATGTTGAAGTAATCAGGACTGGATAGAAGTGCCCCCTCCCCCTTGCGGGGAGGGTCAGGATGGGGGTAGCCACAAACGCCGTCGCTTGTGGCTACCCCCACCTCCGGCTCCTCCCCGCCTAGCGAAGCTTTGCTTCGCACGGGGGGAGGAGTGCAGGCGGAGCCTGCGTCATCGAAATCGCCTAACTCAGCCCTTCAGCGACGCGAAGGTCTTGCCTTCATCCGCCAGCTTCTTCAGCAGCGGGGCCGGCTCCAGCGACGGATCGTTGGTCTGCTTGGCGTAGAACGACAGACGGTCCGCGATTTCCTTGAGGCCGACTTGATCGGCATAGAACATCGGGCCGCCACGATAGATCGGCCAGCCATAGCCGTAGAGCCAGATCACATCGATGTCGCTCGGACGCGAGGCGATCTTCTCTTCGAGGATGCGGGCGCCCTCGTTGATCATCGGATACACCATGCGCTCCAGGATCTCCTGATCGCTAATGGCGCGACGGGTGAGACCAAGACGCTTGCAGGTGTCGTCGATCAGCTTCTCGACCTCCGGATCCGGGATCGGCGCACGCGAACCGGCTTCATACTTGTAGTAACCCTTGCCGGTCTTCTGGCCGAAGCGGCCGGCTTCGCACAGCGCGTCGGCGATTTCCGACTTGATGCCGCGGTCCTGACGCGAACGCCAGCCGATATCGAGGCCGGCGAGATCGCCCATGGCGAACGGGCCCATCGGCAGGCCGAACTTGGTGACGACGGCATCCACCTGCTGCGGCAGCGCGCCTTCGAACAGCAGCTTCTCGGACTGCTTGGAACGGGCTGCAAGCATGCGGTTGCCGACGAAGCCGTCACAGACGCCGACCACGGCCGGAACCTTCGCAATCTTGCGCGCGATGGCGACGGCGGTGAGCAACGCATCCGGCGCGGTCTTTTCGGCGCGCACGATTTCGCACAGCTTCATGACGTTGGCGGGCGAGAAGAAGTGCATGCCGAGCACGTCCTGCGGACGCTTGGTGACGGCGGCAATGTCGTTGATGTTCAGATAGGAGGTGTTGGAGGCCAGCACCGCGCCCGGCTTGGCGTGCGCGTCGATGGCGGTGAACACTTCCTTCTTGATGGCCATTGTTTCGAACACGGCCTCGATGATGAGGTCCGCGTCCTTGACATTGTCGAGGCCAACCTTGCCGTTGATCAGCGCCATGCGCTTGGCCGGTGCATCGGCCGGAATGCCGCCGCGGGCCGCGGTGTTCTCCCAGTTCTTCTGCATGATGCCCATGCCGCGCTTGAGCTGCTCCTCGCCGGTCTCGATCAATGTCACCGGGATGCCGGCATTGGCGAAGGACATGGCGATGCCACCACCCATGGTGCCAGCGCCGATGATGGCGACGCGCTCCACCGGACGCGGCTTGGCGCTCTCCGGCACGCCCTGGACCTTGGCAGCTTCACGCTCGGAGAAGAAGGCATAACGCTGTGCCTTCGACTGGTCGTCTGCGACCAGCTTCAGGAACATCTCGCGCTCCTTCTTCAGCGCTTCGTCGAACGGCGTATCGAGCGTCCAGCTCACGGCTTCGGCGCAGGCGAGCGGCGCATTCATGCCGCGGTTCTTCTTGTTGGCAGCGGCAGCAGCATTGGTGAAGATCGAGCGATCGGCCTTGGCGGCGGCGAGCTTCGAATCATCGTTCTTGAGCACGCGCAGCGGACGCTTCTCGGCGATCACCTTCTTGGCGAATGCAATGGCGCCTTCGGTCGGGCCTTCGACGATCTCTTCGATCAAGCCATTCTTGAGAGCTTCCGGCGCGCCGATCGGATTACCGGTGACGATCATCTGCACGGCGAGCTCAGGACCAACCGCACGCGGCAGGCGCTGGGTGCCCCCGGCGCCCGGCAGCAGACCGAGCTTCACTTCGGGCAAACCGAGCTTGGCGTCCTTCACGGCGACACGGAAGTGACAGCCGAGCGTCAGCTCGAGGCCGCCGCCGAGCGCGGTGCCGTGAATGGCAGCAATGACCGGCTTAGAGGAATTCTCGATTTCGGCGATGACCTCGTTGAGGCCCGGCGACTGCGGCGGCTTGCCGAATTCGGTGATGTCGGCGCCAGCGACGAAGGTGCGGCCCGCGCAGGCAATAACGATCGCCTTCACCGCAGTGTCGGCATTCGCAGCCTTTACGTTTTCGAAGATGCCACGGCGAACCGCCGCGCTGAGCGCATTCACCGGGGGCGAATTGACCGTGACAACAGCAACTTCATCATGACGTTCAAGCTTCACGACATCACTCACGGCATTCTCCTTGGATCGAATTACTGGCGGGATTTTTGTTGTTTCGCAGTGCGAAATTTAATTCCACATCTTGACAGGCAGGGTTATTTTGAAGAGCGTCCATTGTCAACGAGCGCGCACAAGAGAAAAACCAATCTGGGCGCAAACAAGGACAACGTGTCGAAAAATCGACGACGTGAGACAATCATCGGGGAAGCGTGAAGCGTTCAGGAAAACCACCGGCGACCGATCGCAATTTCGTCGTCGCACTGGCGCGTGGCCTCGATGTGCTGCGCGCGTTCCGCCCCAATGACGGATTGCTCGGCAATCAGGAAATCGCGGCGCGCACCAATCTTCCAAAGCCGACGATCTCCCGTCTCACCTATACGCTGACGAAGCTTGGTTATCTTACGCCCGTTCCACGCTTCGAGAAGTATCAGCTCGCGCCGGCAGCCATGGCCCTCGGGTATGCTGCACTTGCGAATTTGGGCGTGCGCTCTCTCTCCGAACCGTTCCGCGACGAATTGATGCGACAGACCGGCGGCGCCTGTGCCGTTGGTGCCCGCGATCGTCTGAGCATGATCTATTTCGGACAGAGCAAGTCGAGCCTCACCGTCGGCGTCCAGCTTGATGTCGGCTCCCGTATCCCGATCGCAACAACGGCAATGGGGCGTGCTTATTTCTGGGCACTGCCTGCAGAAGAGCGTGCCCAATTATTGCGCGAGTTTCGCGAGCACTACGGAAGCCGCTGGGCCAAGATGCGCGACGGCCTCGAACAGGCCGGCGAAATGGTCGCCAAATATGGATTCGTGATTTCCGCAGGTGAATGGCAGGACGATGTACATGCGGCCGGCGTTGCGCTCACACTGAATGACGGCACCGGTCCATATGCCTTCAATTGCGGCGCACCCGCATTTCGCTTCACGGAAGAAAGACTGCGCAACGACATTGGACCTCGCTTGCTCGCAATGGTAAGAAATATCGAAGCGGCGCTCGGGGGACTTGCAGCGCCGCATTCAAAAAAAACAGAAACCAAGAAAAACAAATCAGGAGGGAAAGTTGCTCGTATTGTTGAAGGGTTCGGATAGCCTTCACTGCGAAGGCCTTCGTCATATCGACGGGCCTCGCACATGACGCAGGCACAAGTCGCACAAACTCATACGGCGCCGCGTGCGCCTGCTGCATCGGGCAGCCCACTGTTGCAGGTCAACGACGTCAGCGTCGTGTTCGGCGGCATCATCGCGTTGAATGGCGTGTCGTTCGACATGCAGAAGGGTCACATCCTTGGCCTGATCGGCCCGAATGGTGCCGGCAAGACCACGCTGTTCAACTGCCTCAGCCGGCTCTATCAGCCGAGCAAGGGCGACATCCTGATGGAAGGCCAGTCGATCCTGACGCGGCCTGCGCACAAGATATCCGAGATCGGCATCGGCCGCACCTTCCAGAACGTCGCACTGTTTCCGAACCTCACGGTTCGCGACAATGTGCGCGTCGGCAAGCATGCCCGCACCAACAGCGACATCATCAGCGACTCGCTGAAGCTGCCATGGGTGCGCAAGGGCGAAGCGGCGATCAACAGGGACGTCAACGACATCCTTGATTACCTCAACCTTCACGACGTCGCCGATACCATCGTGTCGGGTCTCCCCTTCGGCACCCAGAAGCGCGTCGAACTCGCACGCGCGCTCGCGGCCGAGCCAAAGATCCTGCTGCTCGACGAACCCGCCGGCGGCCTCAATCACGAGGAAGTCTACGTCCTCGGCGACCTGATCCGTCGCATCCGCGACGAACGCGATGTCACCGTGCTGCTCGTCGAGCATCACATGGGGCTCGTGATGTCCATCGCCGACCACGTGGTCGCGCTCAACTTCGGCAAGAAACTCGCGGAAGGCACCCCGGCTGCCGTCCAGAAAGATCCGGCTGTCATCAAGGCCTATCTGGGAGACAAGGATTCATGACCGCGATGCTCCATGTGAAGGACCTGCGTGCCTATTACGGCCAGGTCCAGGCGCTGCACGGCCTCGAATTCGATCTCAAGGAAGGCAGCCTCACCACCCTGCTCGGCGCCAATGGCGCCGGCAAGACCACCACGCTGCGGGCGATCTGCAACATGGTGCGCTCCACCGGCTCGATCGAATTCGAAGGCAAGAAGCTCGACAACAAGTCGACCGAGAGCATCGTCCGGCTGGGCATCGCCCATGTTCCGCAAGGCCGTGGCACCTTTACCACCATGACGGTGGAGGAGAACCTGCAGCTCGGCGCGATCAGCCGCAAGGACACCAAGGCGATCGATGGCGACATCGAGCGTATGTATGACCACTTCCCGGTGCTCAAGCAGCGCCACACCCAGCAGGCCGGCACGCTGTCCGGCGGCGAACAGCAGATGCTCGCGGTGGCCCGCGCGCTGATGTTGCGTCCCCGCCTGATGCTGCTGGACGAGCCCTCCTTCGGCCTCGCGCCACTGGTCGTGCGGGATCTGTTCAAGATCCTCGGCAAGATCAATCGCGAGGACAAGGTCTCGATCCTGGTCGTCGAACAGAACGCACAGCTCGCGCTCGAACTCGCCGACAAGGCCTATGTGATCGAAACAGGACGCATCGTGATGTCCGGCACCGCCGACGAGATCGCGAACAACGAAGACGTCCGTAAATCCTATCTGGGATATTGAGGGGGAAGCCATGGAGCTGTTTACCAACCAAGTCCTGGCTGGCATCGCCACGGGCGCGATCTATGCCTGTATGGCGCTCGCAGTCGTGATGATCTACCAGGCGATCGACCATCTGAACTTCGCCCAGGGCGAGATGGCGATGTTCTCGACCTTCGTCGCCTGGCAACTGATGCAGTGGGGCACGCCCTACTGGATCGCTTTCGTCGTCGTGCTGATCTTCTCCTTCATCGGCGGCGTCGTCATCGAGCGGGCATTGTTCAAGCCGCTCGCGAAAGCGCCGGTGCTGACCCACGTCGCCGGCTTCATCGCGCTGTTCGCCATCGTGAACAGCGTCGCAGGCCTCACCTGGGACTTCACCATCAAGCAGTTCCCGTCGCCATTCGGCTCCGCCCCATTCCTGGGCAGCCAGCTGATCTCGACCCACCAGGCCGGCATGATCGGCGTCACGCTGGTGCTGCTGATCCTGCTGTTCCTGTTCTTCCGCTTCACCCGCGTGGGTCTGGCGATGCGCGCTGCGGCAGTCATGCCTGAATCGGCTCGCCTCGTCGGCATCAACACCTCGTGGATGATCGCCCTCGGCTGGGGCATGGCGGCCGCGATCGGTTCGATCGCCGGCATGCTGATCGCTCCGGTCGTATTCCTGGAGCCCAACATGATGGGCGGCGTGCTGATCTACGGCTTCGCGGCCGCCGTCGTCGGCGGGTTGTCGAGCCCGCTCGGCGCCGTGATCGGCGGCTTCCTGGTCGGCATCTTCGAGAATCTTGTCGGCACCTATATCCCGGGTGTCGGTAACGAGCTCAAGCTGCCCATCGCGCTGGCGCTGATCATCACCGTGCTGGTCGTCAAACCCCATGGCCTGTTCGGCCGCACCATCGTGAAGCGAGTGTGATCATGAGCACCGTTCAAGAAGTCTCCTCTGCTCCGGTCGTAGCCGCTGTTCCCAAAAAGGCGATGTCGCTCGGACCGGTCGCATCCCTGGTGCTGCTCGCATTGCTCGCGATCACGCCGTTCTTCGTGAAGAACTTCATCATCTTCCAGATGACGATGGTTCTGATCTACGCGATCGCGGTGCTGGCGCTGAACATCCTCACGGGTGCCAGCGGCCAGTTCTCGCTCGGCCAGAGCGCGTTCTATGCACTCGGCGCCTATACGTCGGCGATCCTGATCGAACATGCCGGCATGAACTACGCGCTCACGCTTCCGTTTGCCGGCATCATCTGCTTCATCGCCGGCTTCCTGTTCGGCCTTCCTGCGCTGCGGTTGTCCGGCATCTATCTCGCGCTGGCGACCTTTGCGCTGGCGGTGGCGATGCCGCAGCTCTTGAAGCTCGGTGTGTTCGAGCACTGGACCGGCGGCGTGCAGGGCCTCGTCGTCACCAAGCCGGATGCCCCCGAGATCTTCGCCTCCATGGGGTTGAAGGTGTCGCAGGACATGTGGCTGTATTTCTTCACCCTCGTCGTTGCGATAGTCATCTATATCGTGTCGGTCAATCTGCTGAAATCGCGCTCCGGCCGCGCGATGATGTCGATCCGCGACAACGAGATCGCGGCCTCCGCGATGGGTGTGGACGTGGCGCTCTACAAGACCCTCGCCTTCGGCGTGTCGGCCGGCATCACCGGCATTGCCGGCGGCCTCGGCGCCATCGCGGTGCAGTTCGTGGCGCCGGATGGCTACACCATCCAGCTCGCCATCGCGCTGTTCCTCGGCATGGTGGTCGGCGGCGTCGGCTGGCTGCCGGGCTCGCTTGCCGGTGCGCTGTTCATCGTGTTCGTTCCGAACATCGCTGAGCACGTGTCGAAAGGCCTGTCCGGCGCCGTGTTCGGTGTCATCCTGATCTTCATCATCTTCCTGCTGCCGAATGGAGCACGCCAGCTCGCATACGGTGTGCAGGCGATGTTCAGCAAGATGCGTCGCTGATCGATCAGTTCCAACATTAACTAACGGACATAGAAGCCCCTGCGACGAAAGTTGCGGGGGCTTTTTCTTGCCAGCTCAAGGCGAACCGTATTCAATCCCTCGCGACCAATGTGGTCCAACAAAACGAGACAAAAGAACTCACTCACAATGATCTAGGGAGATCCCGGAATGCCTTTGCTTGGTTCGCGTGCAACGTCCTTTTTGCTTGCCGCATCAGTCTCCGTCGCACTCACTGGCAGCGCGTTCGCGCAGAAGAAATACGACACCGGCGCCACAGACAAGGAAATCAAGATCGGCAACATCATGCCCTATAGCGGACCCGCATCCGCCTATGGCGTGATCGGCACGATCGAAGCCGCCTATTTCAAAATGATCAACGACCAGGGCGGCATCAATGGCCGCAAGATCAATTTCATCACCTATGACGATGGCTACTCGCCGCCCAAGGCGGTGGAGCAGGCGCGCAAGCTCGTCGAGTCCGATGAAGTTCTGTTCCTCGCCTCACCGCTTGGCACACCATCGAATTCGGCGATCCAGAAATACATGAACGCCAAGAAGGTGCCGCAGCTCTTCGTGTCGACCGGCGCCACCAAGTTCGGCGAGTACAAGGACTTCCCGTGGACCATGGGCTGGCAGCCCGCCTATCAGAGCGAAGGCCGCATCTATGCCGCCTATCTCCTGAAGGAAAAACCGGATGCCAAGATCGGCATCATGTATCAGAACGACGATTTCGGCAAGGATCTGCTGAAGGGCCTCAAGGATGGTCTCGGCAGCAAGGCTGCATCGATGATCATTTCCGAAGCCAGCTATGAGGTGTCCGAGCCGACGATCGACTCGCACATCGTCAAGCTGCGGGCTGCGGGTGCGGATACATTCGTGTCGATCACCACGCCGAAATTCGCCGCCCAGGCGATCAAGCGCGTCGCCGAGATTGGCTGGAAGCCGATGTACTTCCAGAGCAATGTCGGCGCATCGGTCGGTTCGGTGCTGAAGCCTGCGGGTTTTGACAACGCGCAGGGCATCCTGTCGGCGGCCTATGCCAAGGACGGCGCCGATCCACAGTGGGACAATGACGAGGGCATGAAGAAATTCTACGCGTTCCTCGCCAAATATGCCCCGGATGCCAACAAGACCGACGGCTCGGTCGTGTTCGGCTATGGCCATGCGCAGACCATCGTGCAGACGCTCAAGCAGGCTGGCGATGACCTGACGCGCGCCAACATCATGAAGCAGGCAGCCAGCCTCAAGGACTTTGCACCGGACACGCTGCTGCCGGGCATCACCATCAACACCTCGGCCACCGACTTCTACCCGATCGAACAACTTCAGATGATGCGCTTCAAGGGCGACAAGTGGGACCTGTTCGGCCCCATCATTGCCGGCAAGATCGACGGCTGATCGGGTTCCCTGACCATCTTTCTGCCACATCCGCAGTGCCCCTCGCGATCGCATCGCGAGGGGTTTTCTTCGGCGCCGACATCAGCGCCTCCTCGCCATGCCGAGGATTTTTCTGGATATGCCGACGCGCCTTCACTCGCCCGCCCTTGTCGCCATGACGGCGGCCCTGTCCCTCGCCGTGGCTCACCCGGCCTTCGCCCAGAAGCGATACGACCCCGGCGCGTCCGATACCGAGATCAGGATCGGCAATATCATGCCCTATAGCGGCCCGGCCTCGGCCTATGGCACCGCGGGGATCATCGAGGCCGCCTATTTCCGTATGATCAACGATCAGGGCGGCATCAACGGGCGCAAGATCAATTTTATCAGCTATGACGATGCCTATAATCCATCCAAGGCTGTCGAACAGGCCCGCAAGCTGGTCGAGAGCGACGAGGTTCTTGTCGTGTTCAATCCGTTGGGCACCCCATCGAACACGGCCATCTTGAAATATCTGAACGGGAAGAAGGTGCCGCAATTGTTCGTCGGCGCCGGCAGCACGTCGTTCGGCGATCACAAGGCCTGGCCGTGGACCATGGCCTGGCAGCCGCCCTATCAGAGCGAGGGGCGCATCTATGCGACCTACATCCTGAAGGAAAAGCCCGAGGCGAAGATCGCGGTGCTGTACCAGAACGACGATTTCGGCAAGGACGTGCTTAAGGGCCTGAAGGATGGCCTCGGTGACAAGGCCTCGATGATTGTCGCAGCTGCCAGCTATGAGGTGAGCGAGCCGACCATCGACAGCCACATCATCAACCTCAAAGCCTCGGGCGCCGATGTCCTGATCAGCGTCACCACGCCCAAATCCGCTGTGCAGGCCATCCGCAAGGTCGCAGCGATGAACTGGAAGCCGCTCTACATCCAGGGCTACGCCAGCGCTTCCGTCGGATCCGTACTGAAGCCTGCCGGCCTCGACATCTCCCAAGGCATCCTGTCAGCCTACTACGCCAAGGACGGCTCGGACCCGCAATGGGACAATGACGAGGGGATGAAGCGTTTCACGGCCTTCCTCGCCAAATACGCGCCGGACTACAGCCGCAGCGACATCTCCACCATCTATGGCTATGGCGTCGCGCAGGCGATGGTGCAGGTACTGAGGCAGGCCGGCGACGACCTCACCCGCGCCAATGTGATGAAACAGGCGGCAAACCTGAAAGACTTTGTCCCGGATATCGTGCTGCCAGGAGTCAAGCTGAACACATCGACGAATGATCACTACCCGATCGAACAACTGCAGATGATGCGTTTCACCGGCGAGAAGTGGGAACCGTTCGGCCCTGTCATTTCGGGCGAGATCACCCGCTGAGATTTGCCGCCACACGGCATTCACCTGCTCAACAAATCAGCCCTTCGTGAGCCTCTTGCGAAGGGCTTTTCATTGCGGTGCAAATGCGAACCGTGTTCAATCCCGACGGAGCCAAAAAGGCCCGCAAGAACAACAATCATCGGGAGTTTGAAATGCCTTCGATCCGCGCCCACGCGCTGGCATTGTCCGTCGCCGCGAGCTTGAGCCTCGTCGCATCCGGCCATGCGCTTGCCCAGAAAAAATACGACACCGGCGCCACCGATACCGAGATCAAGATCGGCAACATCATGCCGTATAGCGGTCCCGCCTCGTCCTATGGACTGATCGGCAAGACCGAGGCCGCCTATTTCAAAATGATCAATGACAATGGCGGCGTGAACGGCCGCAAGATCAACTTCATCACCTATGACGACGCCTATTCGCCGCCGAAGGCCGTGGAACAGGTGCGCAAGCTGGTGGAGAGTGACGAGGTCCTGCTGGTGTTCAATTCGCTGGGCACGCCCTCGAACACCGCGTTCCAGAAGTACATGAACGCAAAGAAGGTGCCGCAGCTGTTCGTCGCCACCGGCGCCAGCAAGTGGAACGATCCGAAGAACTTCCGCTGGACCATGGGCTGGCAGCCGAGCTACGCCGTCGAGGCGCAGATCTATGCCAAATATCTGCTGAAGGAAAAGCCGGACGCCAAGATCGCCGTGGTTTATCAGAACGACGACTTCGGCAAGGACTATCAGAAGGCATTCCGCGAGGCGTTGGGCGCCAAGGCAGCGTCGATGATCGTGATCGAGGAAAGCTACGAGATCTCGACGCCGTCGATCGACTCCCACATCGTCAAGGTGAAATCGCTTAATCCCGATGTGGTGATGCATTTTGTGACGCCGAAATTCGCGGCACAGGGCATCAAGAAGATCGGAGAACTCAACTGGAAGCCGCTGCAGCTCGTCACCAATGTCAGCGTCTCCGTCGGCGCTGTGATGCAGCCCGCCGGCTTCGACAATGCACAGGGCGTGCTGTCGGCCGACTACCGCAAGGACGGCGCCGACCCGCAGTGGAAGGACGATGCCGGCATGAAGAGATGGTCGGCCTTTGTCGACAAATACATGCCGGGCGCCGACCGCACCGACAATAGCCTCGTCTTCGGCTATGGCGCCGCACAGACCATGGTGAAAGTTCTGGAAATGGCCGGCGACAATCTCACGCGCGAGAACGTGATGCAGCAGGCAGCCAGCCTGAAGGATTTTGCGCCGGACACACTGTTGCCGGGCATCACCATCTCCACCTCGGCCACCGACTATGCGCCGATCTCGCAGCTTCGCATGATGCGCTTCAAGGGCGACAAGTGGGAGCTGTTCGGCGACATCATCAATGCCGATGTGAAGGCACCGGATTAAGTGCACCGCACTCGCCGCACTGCACGCGAATTATAGTAGTTCCGGGCCCCTGCGATTTTGTCGCAGGGGCTTTTTCTTGTGACGCGAGGACGACGGGCGTTCAATATGTCGCAGGGGCCGCAGAGCTCCGCAAAAACTGTTGGGACGAAACACCACGGGAGACATTGAATGCTCGCACGATCCGGATTTCCAAGATCATTGCGTCTGGCAGCGATCCCTGCTGCGCTGACTTTTCTGCTCGCCACCACCGGCGCCTTTGCGCAGAAGAAATACGATACCGGCGCGACCGATACCGAGATCAAGATCGGTAACATCATTCCTTATAGCGGCCCCGCATCAGCCTATGGCGTGATTGGTAAAACCGAGGCCGCCTATTTCGCCATGGTCAATGCGCAGGGCGGCATCAACGGACGCAAGATCAACTTCATCAGCTATGACGATGCCTATTCGCCGCCAAAGGCCGTGGAACAGGTGCGCAAGCTGGTGGAGAGCGACGAAGTGCTCGTCGTGTTCAATCCGCTCGGCACGCCGTCGAACACCGCGATCCAGAAATATCTCAACGGCAAGAAGGTGCCCCAGCTCTTCGTCGCGACTGGCGCCACCAAATGGAACGATCCGAAGAATTTTCCATGGACCATCGGCTGGCAGCCCTCCTATCAGAGCGAGGCCGTGATCTATGCAAAGTATTTGCTGAAGGAGAAGCCTGACGCGAAGATCGGCATCATCTACCAGAATGATGACTTCGGGAAAGATTATCTGAAAGGTTTCCGGGACGGTCTCGGCGCCAAGGCGGCGACGATGATCACGGTCGAGGACAGTTACGAGGTCGCCGAGCCGACGATGGATACCCATGTGGTGAAGGTCAAATCCGCCAATCCGGATGTGCTCATGATCTTCGCCTCGCCGAAATTCGCCGCGCAGATCATCCGCAAGACCGGCGAACTCGGTTGGAAGCCACTGCAGATCATGACCAATGTCAGCATCTCCGTCGGCGCCGTCATGCAGCCCGCCGGCTTTGAGAATGCGCAGGGCGTGTTGTCGGCGTCCTACAGCAAGGATGGTACCGATCAGCAATGGAAGGACGATCCGGGCATCAAGAAATGGTCGGCGTTCCTCGACAAATACTATCCCGAAGCCAACAAGGCCGACTCCGGCACGATCTACGGCTACGGCGCTGCCCAGACCCTGGTGAAAGTGCTTGAAATGTGCGGTGACGATCTCACCCGCGCCAATGTGATGAAACAGGCTGCCAACCTGAAGGACTACGTACCGGACACGATGCTGCCGGGCGTGAAGATCAACACGTCAGCCACCGACTTCGCGCCGATCTCGCAACTGCAGATGCAGCGCTTCAAAGGACAGGCGTGGGAGCGCTTTGGCGAGATCTTTAGCGGCGACGTCGCGACGCAATAGTCCCGCGGTCTGCTACAGTAGCAAGATACCCAACGCCCCGCCCTCGCGACAATGTCGCGGGGGCTTTTTCTTGCCGCCACTTCCGCGCGGGTGTTGAATGTCGCGAGGAGCCGGAGAGCTCCAGCGTCAACAAACATGACACACAAGCCATCATCAGGGAGACAGAAATGCCTGCAATGCATCTGCGTTTGGCCGTGCTTCCGGCTGCCGTCGCCATCCTCGCCGCCACCACATCGGGTGTGCTTGCCCAAAAGAAGTATGGCCCCGGCGTCACCGACACCGAGATCAAGATCGGCAATATCATGCCCTATAGCGGCCCCGCTTCCGCCTACGGCGTGATCGGCAAGACCGAGGAAGCCTATTTCAAGAAGATCAATGCCGAGGGCGGCATCAACGGCCGCAAGATCAACTTCATCAGCTACGACGATGGCTATTCGCCACCGAAGACTGTCGAGCAGGCGCGCAAGCTGGTGGAGAGCGATGAAGTGCTGCTCGTCTTCAATCCGCTCGGCACACCACCCAATTCGGCGATCCACAAATACATGAACGCCAAGAAGGTGCCGCAGCTGTTCGTCGCCACCGGCGCGACCAAGTGGAACGATCCGAAGGACTTTCCATGGACCATGGGCTGGCAGCCCAGCTACCAATCCGAAACGCAGATCTATGCCAAGTATCTTTTGAAGGAGCGGCCGAATGCCAAGATCGGCGTGCTGTTCCAGAACGATGACTACGGCAAGGACTATCTGAAGGGCCTCAAGGACGGACTGGGCGCCAAGGCCGCCACGATGATCATTGCCGAGGAAGCCTATGAAACTTCGCAGCCAACCATCGACAGCCACATCGTCAAGCTGAAGTCGTCCGGCGCCGATGTCTTCATCAACATCACCACGCCAAAATTCGCCGCCCAGGCGATCAAGAAGATCGCCGAGATCGGCTGGAAGCCTGAGCACTTCCTCAACAACGTGTCAGCGTCGGTGGGCAGCGTGATGAAGCCGGCCGGCTTCGAGAACGGCCAGGGCATCATCTCGGCGGCCTATGCCAAGGACGTGTCCGATCCGCAGTGGAAGGATGACGCCGGCATGAAGACCTTCCTCGCCTTCCTGGCGAAGGACTTTCCGGAGGGCAACAAGCTCGACGGCAATGTCATCGTCGGCTACGGCGCAGCACAAACGCTAGTGCAGGTGCTCAAGCAGTGCGGCGACGATCTCACCCGTGAGAATGTCATGAAGCAGGCCGCCAGCCTGAAGGACTACCGCACCGAGATCCTGCTGCCGGGCATCAAGATCAACACGTCGGCAAAGGACTTCGCGCCGATCAGCCAGTTGCAGCTGATGCGCTTCAAGGGCGAGATGTGGGAGCTGTTCGGCGACATCATCAGCGCCGACGTCGCCGGCTGATCATTCCTTCCAGCGAAATAAGCGAGGCCTGCGACCAAAGTCGGCGCAGGCCTCGCGCATTTCCAGGACGCTTTCCATTGGAGCCACTGAGCATTCGCGGTAAGACCCGCTCGCAAACGCGAGAGCGCGTTTGCCGAACAAGAAAATCATGCCTTGCAAGCAAGGGAAGGAACTCGAATGTCCGCCACGTCCGTGCGGCTTGCTGCCCTCTCGGCCGCCGCCATGTTGCTCGTCGCCTCCTCGACCACAGCCTTCGCCCAGAAGAAATACGACACCGGCGCCAGCGACACCGAAATCAAGCTCGGCAATATCGTGCCTTATAGCGGACCGGCCTCGGCCTATGGCGCTGTCGGCAAGGCGCAGGCCGGCTATTTCAAGATGATCAATGACAAAGGCGGCATCAACGGCCGCAAGATCACCTTCATCTCCTATGACGACGCCTATTCGCCGCCCAAGGCCGTTGAGCAAACCCGCAAGCTGGTCGAGAGCGATGAAGTGCTTCTGATGTTCTCCGCGCTCGGCACGCCATCCAACACGGCGATCCACAAATACATGAACGCCAAGAAGGTCCCACAGCTGTTCCTGGCCACCGGCGCCACCAAGTGGAACGATCCGAAGCATTTCCCCTGGACCATGGGCTATCTGCCGAGCTACCAGAGCGAAGGTCGCATCTATTCGCAGTATCTGATGAAGGAGAAGGCCGGCGCCAAGGTCGGTGTGCTCTATCAGAACGACGATTTCGGCAAGGACTATCTCAAAGGTCTGCGGGACGGTTTTGGCGACAAGGCATCGTCGATCGTCATCGAGGACAGCTATGAGCTGACCGAGCCGACGGTCGACTCGCATATCGTGAAGATCAAGGCTGCAAACCCGGACGTCGTCGTCATCTTCGCGACGCCGAAATTTGCCGCGCAGACCATCAAGAAGATCGCCGAACTCGGCTGGAAGCCCACCATGATCGTCCCCGGCGTCAGCGTCTCGGTCGGCCAGGTGCTGCGCCCCGCCGGCATCGAGAACGCGCAGGGCGTGATCTCCGCGCATTACGCCAAGGACGCCACCGACCCGCAGTGGAAGGACGATCCCGGCATGATCGCCTACAAGGAATTCCTCGCGAAATATGTCCCGGACGGCAATCCCGCGGATTCCTCGCTGATGTCCGGCTACAACATTGCCGAGACCATGGCGATCCTGCTCAAGCAGTGCGGTGACGACCTCACCCGCGCCAATGTGATGAAGCAGGCCGCGAACCTGAAGGACATCCAGCAGTCGACCCTGCTGCCAGGCGTCAAGGTCAACACCTCTCCCACCGACTTCGCGCCCATCGACCAGATGCAGATGATGAAGTTCGAAGGCGAGAGCTGGAAGCTGTTCGGCGAAGTGATGAAGGGCGAGGTGGGGACGAACTGAGGCGCCTCTTATCCCCTCTCCCGCTTGCGGGAGAGGGTGCCTGAGCGAAGCGAAGGTGGGAGAGGGTCAGTAATAAGTAGGACAGCCGCGGTCCCTCTCCCGTCTCGAACCGCCTCGCGGTTCGATCCACCCTCTCCCGCAAGCGGGAGAGGGGATTCCCCATCTTGCCGCCCCCACAATTGCCCGTCATAACCCCTCCCATGACTGACAAACGCCCCCTGCTCCGCGCCATTTTCGATGCCGCTGTCGCTGCAGCGCATCCTGACGTCATTCTCAGCGCCCACCTGCCGGCGCCGCCGAAAGGCCGCATCATCTGCCTCGCCGCCGGCAAGGGCGCCGCGGCCATGGCTGCCGCCGCCGAAGCGCATTACCTCGACACGCTGAAGCTCGATCCTGAGCGACTGACCGGCATCGCCACCACCCGCCACGGCCATGGCGTTCCGACCCGCCGCATCCGCGTGGTCGAGGCGGGCCATCCCGTGCCGGATGAGGCCGGGATGAAGGGCGCCGACGACACCCTCGCGCTCGCCGCCACTGCCACCGCCGACGACCTGCTGCTGGTGCTGATCACCGGTGGCGGCTCCGCCAACTGGACCGCGCCAGTCACCGGCATCACGTTCCAGCAGAAGCAGCAGCTCAATCGCGCGCTGCTCCGCTCCGGCGCAGTGATCGGCGAGATCAACACGGTGCGAAAGCATCTGTCCCGCATCAAGGGCGGCCGTCTCGCCCGCGCCGGACAGAAGGCCGAGATCCTGTCGCTGGCCATCTCCGACGTGCCGCATGACGATCCCGCGGTGATCGCCTCTGGCCCGACCGTGCCGGATTCCACGACGCTCGCGGACGCCCGCGCCATTGTCGCCAAATACAAGCTTGCAGTCGATGATGCCGTCAATGCCGCACTGAACGATGAAGCCAATGAAAGCGTGAAGCCGAACGATCCCGCCTTCGCACGGGCCAGCTTCAAGCTGATCGCGCGTCCGAAGGAATCGCTCGATGCCGCCGCGCAGGTGGCACGCGATGCCGGCTATGAGGTCATCGATCTCGGCGCCGATCTCGAAGGTGAGGCCCGCGAGGTCGCGGCAGAGCATGCCAGGATGGCGCTGAAAGCCCAGGCCGAAGGCCGGAAGATCGCCATCGTCTCTGGCGGCGAACTGACCGTCACTGTGATCGGCAATGGCCGCGGCGGTCCCAACCAGGAATACGCGCTGGCGCTGGTGGATGCCTTCAAGGACACCACGGGCATTGTCGCACTCGCCGGTGACACGGACGGCGCGGATGGCGGCGCCGGCAGTGCCAGCGATCCGGCCGGCGCATTGCTCGATGCGAAGACGTTCGAAGCCATGCGTGCGCACAAGCTCGATCCCATCGCGTCACTGAAGCACAACGACGCAACGACGTTCTTCACGGCTACGGGCGATCTGCTGCAGACCGGGCCGACTCTGACGAACGTGAATGATGTTCGGGTGATTTTGGTGGGGTAACTCTTTTCCCTCCCCCAAGCGGCGAAGCCGCGCAGTGGGGAGGGTGGATCGACCGCGAAGCGCGCGAGACGGGTGGGGTGCCTCCCCAAACTCTGGCGTCACATGGGGAGAGCCCCCACCCGGCGCTACGCGCCACCCTCCCCATTCGCTTCGCTCCGGGGAGGGAGATCACGCGCAGCAGCGCTTAAAACTCGTTCGCGATCTTCGCCATCATCCCGAGCAACGCCTTGTGCTCTCCCGGCCCGAGCAATTCGATGAGCCGCGCCTCGTGCCGCGTCGCCACCAGTTTCTTGGCCCGGGCCAGCGTGGCGCGGCCCTTGTCCGTCAGCATCAGTACATGCGAGCGGCGGTCGCTCGGCGAGCGCATCCGCGTCAGCAGATCGCGGCTTTCCAGGCCGTCCAGCATCGCCACGAAATTCGGACGCAGGATGCCAAGCGTGTTGGCGATTTCTGTCTGGTTCCGCCCGGGATTGGTGTCGAGCAACAGCAGCACCGAGAACTGTGCCGGCGTCAGCTGCAGCGGCGCCATGCAGCGATGGAAATCATCGAACACCTTCAGCTGCGCGCGCTTGATCACATAGCCCAGCAGCTCACTGAGCTCGCCCATTTGCAACGCATCGCCATCCTCAGCGAAGCCGGTCAGGTCCAGTCGGGCGGAATCCTGAATGGGGGTTTTGGACGTCGTCATCGCTCGCCTTCCGCGAATCCCGGTGGTTCAATGTCACACCCGGTCGAGTTGCGGCTGGGCTTGAGTTATGATCAATAATCGTTATCAAATATACCAAATATGTGAGCGGGTTCAACCGCCATTGTTGATTGTCCTGCCCCTGTGGTATCCGCCGCGGCAGGCAATATGGGGGAGCGTCCGGCCTTGAATACGACGATCTTGCTGTTCCTGCTTCAGGACGGCATCACCAATGGTGCGATCTATGCGCTGCTGGGACTGGCACTGGTGCTGGTCTTCGCAGTCACGCGCGTGATCCTGATCCCCCAGGGCGAGTTCATCACCTTCGGCGCGCTGACCTATGCCAGCCTCTCGGCCGGGCAGATGCCGGGAACCATCAAGCTGGCGATGGCCATGGGCGTCGTTGCCTTCGCCTTCGACCTGTTCACCTTCCGCCGGGCGCTGCAGGCCAAGCGTGTCTTGCGCTCAGTGGCCGTCAATATCGTGTTCCCGCTCGCCATCTGGGGCATCATGCTGGCGCTGGCGGGCAAGCCGTCCAGCATCCCGGTCAATATCGCGCTGTCGCTGCTGATCGTCGCCGCCATCGGCCTGTACCTCTACCGCATCGCCTATCAGCCGATTGCCCACACATCCGTCCTGGTGCTGCTGATCGCCTCGGTCGGCTGCCACCTCGCGCTGCAGGGGTTCGGCCTCGTCTTCTTCGGGGCCGAGGGCCAGCGTGGCCCGGCGATCTCGACCGATGCCATCACGATTGGCGCCTTGCGCTTCACCGGCCAGAGCATCGCCGTCTATGGCATCACCATCGCGCTGATCGTCGGCCTGTGGCTGTTCTTCGGCTACACGCTCTATGGCAAGGCCCTGCGCGCCACCGCGGTGAACCGCCTCGGCGCCCGCCTTGTCGGCATCCGTACCACGCTGTCGGGCCAGCTGGCCTTCCTGCTGGCCTCGGTCATCGGCGCCATCTCCGGCATCCTGATCGTGCCGATCACCACGCTCTATTACGACACCGGCTTCCTGATCGGTTTGAAGGGGTTCGTCGCCGCGATCATCGGCGGCCTCGTGAGCTATCCCCTCACCGCTGCCGCGGCGATCCTGGTCGGTTGCGTCGAGGCATTCTCGTCCTTCTATGCCAGCAACTACAAGGAAGTGATCGTCTTCACGCTGATCCTGCCGGTTCTGCTGCTGCGCTCGCTCGCAGCTCCCGAAGTCGAAGAAGAGAAGGATTGAGCGCCATGACGTCGCGTCTCCTTCCCATCTTCGCTTTCGCCGTCGTGATGGCCGTGATCCCGTTCATCCCCGGCATCCCGCCGTTCTGGATCGTGCTGCTCGACAATATCGGCCTCGCCTCGCTGGTCGCCATGGGCCTCGTCCTGCTCACGGGCGTGGGCGGCCTCACCTCCTTCGGCCAGGCTGCATTCTGTGGTTTCGGCGCCTACACGACAGCCGTTCTGTCCACCGCCTATGGCGTGTCGCCATGGCTGACGCTGCCGCTGTCGCTGCTGGTGGCGGGCTTTGCCGCTGTGCTGCTCGGCCTGCTGACCATGCGCTTGTCCGGCCATTATCTGCCGCTCGGCACCATCGCCTGGGGCATCAGCCTGTACTACCTGTTTGGCAAACTGGAATTCCTCGGCCGCAATGACGGTATCTCCGGCATCCCGCCGCTGTCGATCGGCTCATGGAAGATGCTCGATCCCGGCACGATCTACTTCCCGATCTGGATCGCCGTCATCATCGCTGCCCTGCTCTCCATGAATCTGCTGGACTCCCGCACCGGCCGTGCCATCCGCGCGCTGCGCCGCGGCCATGTCGCCGCCGAAGCCTTCGGCGTGCAGACGGCGCGGGCCAAGCTGCTGGTGTTCATCTACGCCGCCGTGCTGGCCGGCCTGTCCGGCTGGCTCTATGCGCATTTCCAGCGCGCCGCGAACCCGACTCCGTTCGGCCCGCATCTCGGCATCGAATATCTGTTCATCGCCGTCGTCGGCGGCGCCGGCTATGTCTGGGGCGGCGTGCTCGGCGCAGCCGTGGTCATCATCCTGAAGGAAGCGCTGCAGAGCTACCTGCCGGCCCTGCTCGGAGGCAGCGGCCAGCTCGAGGCCATCGTGTTCGGCATCCTGCTCGTCGCATTGCTGCAGCTCGCGCCCACCGGCATGTGGCCGTGGCTGACCTCGCTGCTGCCCGCGAGGGAAAGCCGCAAGCGTCCCGCCCCGGCCGATGCACTGCCCGGCCGCGCGGAAAGTGCACCGGCCGATGGCGTGCTCCTGCAGGTCGAGAAGGCGCGCAAGCAGTTCGGCGGCGTGGTCGCCGTCAATGACGTCTCCTTCGAGGTCAAGAGCCGCGAGATCGTCGCGCTGATCGGCCCGAACGGCGCCGGCAAGAGCACGACGTTCAACCTGATCACCGGCGTGCTGCCCGCGACTGCCGGCCAGGTCACGGTGCGCGGCGAAAGCGTCTCCGGCGCACCGCCGCAGAAAGTCGTCAAGCTCGGCGTCGCCCGCACCTTCCAGCATGTGAAGCTGGTGCCCGACATGACCGTGCTGGAAAACGTCGCTCTTGGCGCGCATCTGCGCGGCAGCTCGGGCGCGATCGCCAGCATGCTGCGGCTCGATCGTGCCGATGAAGCAAAACTGCTGGCCGAAGCCGCCAGGCAGATCGAGCGCGTCGGCCTCGGCGACCAGATGAACCAGCTCGCCGGCTCCCTCTCGCTCGGCCAGCAGCGCATCGTCGAGATTGCGCGGGCGCTCTGCGTCGATCCGATGCTGCTCCTGCTCGACGAGCCCGCCGCCGGCCTGCGCCATATGGAGAAGCAACAGCTCGCGGCATTGCTGCGCCAGCTCCGCGAAGGCGGCATGTCGGTCCTCCTCGTCGAGCACGACATGGGCTTTGTCATGAATCTCGCCGATCGTATCGTGGTGCTCGATTTCGGCACCAAGATCGCGGAAGGTACGCCGGCCCAGATCAAGACCAATCCCGACGTGATCAAGGCCTATCTCGGAGCCGCCGCATGACCGCGTTGTTGAAAGTCACCGACGCGCATGTGTCCTATGGCAAGGTCGAGGCCGTCCGCGCCGTCAATCTCGAGGTGCGCGACGGCGAGATCGTCACCATCATCGGCGCCAATGGCGCCGGCAAGACGACTCTGCTCAACGCCACCATGGGCATCCTGCCGCTGAAAGGCGGTGTGAGCTTCGCCGGCAGGGAAATCAGCAAGCTCGACATCGAGGACCGCGTTGCCGCCGGCCTCAGCCTCGTGCCCGAGCATCGCGAACTCTTCGCCACGATGAATGTGGAAGACAATCTCCTGCTCGGCGCCTTCCGCATCGACAAGGCGACCGCCGCACGCTCGTTCGAGCGCGTCTACACCCTGTTCCCCCGCCTCAGGGAACGCCGCAAGCAGCTCGCCGGCACGCTCTCCGGCGGCGAACAGCAGATGCTCGCCATGGGGCGCGCGCTGATGGGCGCACCGAAGCTGCTCATGCTGGACGAACCAAGTCTCGGCCTCGCACCGATCATCGTCGCCGACATCTTCCGCATCGTCGGCGAACTCAAGGCCGCCGGCGTCGCGGTGCTGCTGGTGGAACAGAACGCGCAGGCCGCATTGAAGATCGCGGACCGCGCCTATGTGATGGAGCTCGGCGAATTCGTGCTCGACGGCAAGGCCAGCGACATCGCGAGCAACCAGCGCGTGGTGGCCAGCTATCTCGGCTTCCAGCACGAGGGCGACAGCGCGATCTAACCTGACGGAGCCGAAACTAATCTTTCTTACCCTCCCCTGCAGGGGGAGGGTCGGACGGCCCGATGCGCAGCATCGTCTTGGCCGTCCGGGGTGGGGTGGCAGACTTTCCCCACACCCGACGCCGATGTTTCATGGGAGCGGGTTCGGCATCAACACTGCCATAGAGCTCGGCATAGATGCGCTCGAGCACTGCCGACATCTCCGTGGCAACTTCTGAATTCCAGAAGCGCAATACGCGATACCCTTCTGCTTCCAGCCATCTCTGCCGCACGAGATCGCGTTGCGCTTGTTCGTCCTCGTTATGGTGACCACCATCAAGTTCGATGATGAGGCGCGCTGCAGGGCAGAGGAAATCGACGACATAGCGCCCGATCGGAGCTTGGCGCCGGAAATGCGTGCCGTGTGTCGGAAGCTCCTTCAATGCGCGCCAGAGCGCTCGCTCATGCGGTGTCGTGTTCGCTCGCAATTTGTTCGCCGTGCTGCGGCGAAGCGTTATCGAGACCATGATGCCTCACATGAGCACGGCCACCCCACCCCGCTCGCTACGCGAGCGACCCTCCCCCTGCAGGGGAGGGTAAGAAAAAAGCCGACCTCATCGAGGTCGGCTTCACTCTACTACAAGTTCTCAAATAGTGTATGGCCCTCACTTCGCCGGAACGTACTTCCCGTCCTTCACCGTCAGCAGGATGCGCGAGCGGTCGTCGACGCCGTTGCGATCCTTTTCGGTGTAGTTGTAGACGCCCTGGCTCGCCGGGATCTCACGCTCGGTGAGCAATGCCTGGCGGATGGCTTCGCGGAATTCCGGCGTGCCGGGCTTGGCAGTCTTGAGCGCGACGGGCACGACGCGCTTCAGCACTTCGAACACGTCATAGGAATGACCGGCGAACTGGCTGCGGCTGTTGGCGCCATACTTGGCTTCATAGGCCGTGTTGAGTGCGAGGCCCGGCTTCTTGGTCAGCGCCGAATCCGGCTGGCCTTCCGGGTTCATCACCGGACCCGCGGCCATCAGCACGCCTTCCGCTGCCTTGCCGGCGATGCGGATGAAGTCCGACGACGCTGCGCCGTGGGTCTGGTAGATCAGTCCCTTGTAGCCGCGGTCACGCAGTTCCGACTGCGGCATGCCCGCGCCGGTGCCGGCGGCGCCGATCAGGATGGCGTCGGGATTGCTGGCGATCAGCTTCAGCGCCTGACCGGTGATCGATGTATCCGGACGCGCGAAACGCTCCTCGGTGACGATCTTCATGCCCATCGGGCCGGTCTGGGTCTTCAGGTCGTTGAACCACAGATCGCCATAGCTGTCGGAATAGCCGATATAGCCGATGGTCTTCACGCCATTGGCTTTCATGTGGTCGTACATGATCTTGCCGACGATCTCGACCGGCTGCGGCATGTCCACCGACCACTTTTCGCGGGCCGGGGTGAACGGCATCGGCGACAGGCTGAAATGCGGAATGCCGGCTTCGTTGGCGACGGCCGAGATGGCGATCGACGGCGGCACGATCGACGAGCCGATGATGATGTCGGCCTTGGATTCCGACACGAAGCGGCGGGTATTGGTGGTCGCGGTGGTCGGATCGCCGCCGTCGTCGAGGACGATCAGCTTCAGCGGCACGCCGCCGATTTCCTTCGGCACGAATTCCAGCGCGTTGCGCGCCGGCACGCCGAGGGCTGCGGCCGGACCGGTGGTCGACAGGCTGACGCCGATGGTGATCTCAGGGCTCTGGGCTTCCGCCGGGGAAGCAACGACCAGCGCAGCGGCAACGGCCGCGATCGCCAGATGAAGCTTGGACATTTCTTGTTACTTTCTTGGATCAATGGCACGGCAGCCGGAACGGCACGGGACCGCAGGCTGGCGCGGATGGCACTCTGCGCGGAACGCGCACGGCAAGAAGCCGTCCCTCGGGTGAAGGCGGCCTTGGTTAGCCAATATTGCGTTGCAGGGAAAGCGGCTTGGCGCCGCGGGCGCTCAACCAAAGGTATGGTGTCAAATGCTCCCGCGCACGGGGGAGCGGTAAAGAAAGACGCCAGCGCGCCTTTTCTGGCCAGCATAGTTCTGATTCAATCCGCGAATAGTCTGGCGCGATCAGAATCACTCCACCGCGTCCAATTTCAGACCCGTCCAAAGGCATTTACATGCGCGCGCTTCCCCTCTGCCTGTTCGGCCTCGCGGCAACGGCATCACTCGCAACCGTCAATGTCGCTGTTGCGCAAATGAAGGCCGCTCCCAAGACCCAGGTTGTTGGCCCCGAGATCCGCTACTTCAGCTCCATCGATGGATTGATGGATGGCAATGCCGACGTGATCCTGAAGGAGACACGGCAGGGCAAGACAGTGACCGGCGCGACGCTAGATGTCTGCTATCCCGCCGAGAAGGGCACCGATCGCAAGGACCGCTTTGTCGCCAATCTCACGGTCAATGGCCAGACGCTGTCGGGCGCGACCGAGACGCAGGTCGACAAGCTGCCGGTGACCGTGAAGCTGAACCGCCGACCGACCGGCGACACGTTTGAATTCAAGGGCCAAGTGACGGTCGGCCAGACCACCACGAGCCTGACCTCGGCGGACAACGCCGACCAGAGCGAGAAGGAATACCTGCAGAACCAGGGCAGCGATGAAAGTCTCGTCGCCGCGCCGAAGGATTTCAGCGAGGTGTCACCGGAATCCATTGCGGTGAAGATCAAGCTGGAAGCGGCGCTCGATTTCGTCCGCTCGCTGCGCGGCCAGAGTGTCGAAGTCTCGCTCGGCAGCCTGTCTGTCAGCTGCGAGGCGCTGCGTGCCGGCGAACAGGTTATCAATCTTTCCGTCGATCCGGAGCGGGCGGTGGAGTTCGTCGCCAAGACAAAGACCTATCCTGGCGTCGTCGCCGTCGGCTGGACGGCCGGCGCGATCGACATGGAGCGCACGGTGCGCTTCGATGCAACGGGCTGGAAAAGCGGCGACAAGATCGATCGCAGCAAGCTGGCCACCACGCTGGCGAATGTGCTGGCCAAGACCATGGGCGCAAAATCATCGGCGACGGCCTGGGACGACGAGACCGGCAAGCTCAAGCTGACCTTCAAACGGCCCAGCCAGGTCATGCCTGCGCTCGAACTGACGGAGAATGTGGAAGTCGGCGCCGTGGTGTCGCCGGACAAGCCCGGCGCGACGGACAAGCTCATTTTGTGGATCTCGGCGCCGTCGGTGACGACGGTGGACGAGGCGTCCGGCGCGAAGCTGGCGCTGGCGGATTCGCCGGCCACCGATGAAGAGAGCGATCCGCGCGACGACAATGGCGCGGTGGCGGCCGTGGCTGCGGAATTCAAGGCGCAGCGTTGGGACTCGGAGAAGAGCGGGTGGAAGTGAGCCACTCCCTACGCTGTCATCACCCGCGAAACCGGGTGATCCAGTACACGGCGACGGACATGCAAGATCGCCAGTGACAGTGTTTACTGGATCGCCCGGTCAAGCCGGGCGACGACAGAATGTGGGTGCTCTTAATTCGTATTCAACCGAAACCGCAGAGTCTTCGGTCCGATGAACGTCACCGTAGCGCCGCGCCGCTGCCAGTTGGTCGCGGCACCGAGATCCGCCAGCAGCTGATCGTCCAGTTGCACCTGCGCCTCCGTGCAGTTGCGATTGACGATCGTACCCGGCACGAACACCACCGTGTTGCCGGCGATCGAGAACTGCCCCTTCCCGCCCTTGCACCACAGCTCGACCATCGCCTCGCCGGCATCACCGATTTCGAGATTGGGGATGCGCTTCGAGCCAGGCATGCGCTGGGCATCCAGGGTCATCTCGAGACCGAACGGGAAATCATCAGCGGCGTGCACCGGCAATGAGAACAGAAGTGCCGCGCCAGCCATGGCGGCGCGCAGCAATGTCGTATTGGAAATCATCGGATATCCCGGTTCTGGAAGGGGTCGTCGACACCCGCGCGGTTCTACGCGAGGCGGCCGGACTTGACCAGAAAGGTCGGGACACAATGTGGCGGCGCAAACAAAATTCCCGCCGCCTGATGGCGACGGGGAAAAGCATTTGCACCGCTTGTGCTGCGACCCGCTATTTCGGAGCAGCAATCACCATTTCCGTGAACGGATAGACATAGGCCTGCAGCATCACGAAGCCGCCGACCATGCAGGCCAGCACGATGGAGTGCCAAAACACGAAGCGCAGGATCGAGCCTTCATGGCCGAACCAGTTGGTCGCGGTGGACGCCACCACGATCGACTGCGCGTCGATCATCTTGCCCATCACCCCGCCCGATGAATTCGCGGCGCTCATCAGGATCGGATTGAGCCCGAGCTGCTCGGAGGTGATCTTTTGCAGATTACCGAACAGCACATTCGATGCCGTGTCCGACCCGGTCAGCGCGACACCGAGCCAACCAAGCAACGTGCCGAAGAACGGGTACAGCACGCCCGTCGCCGCAAAAGCCAGACCGAGGGTGGCGTCGACGCCGGACAGGCGCGTCAGCGTGCCGATGGCCAGCATCGCCGAGATGGTGATCAACGAATAGGCGCAGATCTTGATGGTGCGGCCATATTCCGCGATCATCTTGAGCGGCGAGAAGCCCATCACGAAACCGGAGATGATGGCTGCGAGCAGCATGCCGGTGCCGGTGAAGGATACATAGGTGAAGGCGAAGACGGCGGCTTCCTTGGTTGGCTGCGGAGCCACCGGCGGCACTTTGTTGATCATGTTGTGCAGCTCGGGCACCTGGTAGTTCCAGGAGAAGATCGGATTGACGATCCCCTTGAACCAGTTGGTGCCCCAGATCAGCAGGATGACGCAGAGGATGATCCATGGGGTCAGCGCCTTCCACACCTCGGCCGAGGTCAGCGGCGTAGTGTCGAACGGCTTGGCCGGCGGCGCGGTCGCGGCGCTGTCGTCGCGCTGGCGCAGCTTGGCCGAGGTCCAGATCGTCTTCGGCTGCCAGACCTTGAGGAACAGGATCAGCGCAGCCATCGAGATGAGCGACGCACCGATATCGACGATCCACGGATTGATGTAGTTCGAGATCACGAATTGAGGGATCGCGAAGGACAGTGCCGTGATCAGGATTGCCGGCCAGACTTCCTTCATGCCCTTCCAGCCCGCAAAGGCCCAGACCACCCAGAACGGCACGATCATCGAGAACACCGGCAGCTGACGGCCGACCATGGCACCGAGGATGAAGGGATCAAAGCCGGTGACGGTGGCCAGACCCTGGATCGGCGTGCCCAGCGCGCCGTAAGCAACAGGCGCGGTATTGGCGATCAGCGATAGGCCGGAGGCGGCGAGCGGCGAGAAGCCGAGGCCGATCAGCACGGCGCCGGTGACGGCGACCGGCGTGCCGAAGCCCGAGGCACCCTCGAAGAACGCTCCGAAGGAAAAGGCGATCAGCAATATCTGCAAGCGACGATCATTGGTGACGCCGCCGATGGCGCGCTGCAGGATCTCGAAGCGGCCGCTATCGACCGTGAGCCGATACATGAAGATGACGTTGAGGACGATCCAGCCGATGGGGAAAAAGCCGGTGACAATGCCCAGCGCCGATGCGCGGATCGACATGTTGGCCGGCATGGTGAAGGCATAGATCGCGACGAGGTTGGCCAGCACCAGCGCGATGACGGCGGCGATATGCGCCTTCACCTTGTTGGTGGCGATCAGCACCAGCAGGATGACCACGGGAATGGCCGCGACCAGCGTCGAGAGCGTCGCATTGTTGAATGGATTGTAGACCTGATTCCACATGGCCGTTTCCCTCGTTGTTCTTGTTAGCAGCGTGTGGCGCGACCGGCCCGCATGGGGTCGGCAGCTTGCTGATTGTTCACTTGCGAGGGCGCCGGCATCGGCCAATGCCGATGCTGGATCTGCTCACGCGACGCCGAGAGCCCCCGCCCTCGCCTTTTGCACATGCTAGGTTGAATCACAGTTTCGCGACAAGGCGCCGCGCTTCACTTTGTCGGCGACTTTCGTCTAAACGGTTAGAATCCCTCTCGCTCTCAAGGGCTTAGCGCCCCTCCCCCGGAGATCGTCTGTGAATAACATCCGCTCCACCCTCAAAGCCGTCTGGCGGATCGCGATCCCCTACTTCAATTCCGAGGACAAATGGCCGGGGCGCGGCCTGCTCGCAGCGGTGATTGCTCTGGAGCTCGGCTATGTCGCCATCACCGTCATGGTGAACCGCTGGAACAGCGACTTCTTCAACGCGCTGCAAGAGCGGGATCTGAAATCCTTCACCTATCTGCTCGGCTATTTCGCTCTGCTGGCGACGATGTCGGTCGTCGTGCAGGTGTATCAGCTCTATCTGAACCAGTGGCTGCGCATCCGATGGCGGCGGTGGCTGACGGAGCATTACCTCACCGGCTGGCTCCGCAATGCCAACCACTATCGCATGCAGCTGCAGGGCGAGACCGCGGACAATCCCGATCAGCGCATCGAGGAAGACGCGCAGTTGTTCGTCGACCAGACCCTCGCGCTCGGCGTCGGCCTGCTCAGCTCGGTCGTGACCATCGGCTCCTTCGTGGTAATCCTGTGGGGTCTATCGGCGGCAGCGCCACTGCACCTGTTCGGCGTTGACCTCAACATTCCCGGCTACCTGATCTGGGCGGCATTGATCTATGCCATCGTCGGCACCACGCTGACCCATCTGATCGGCTGGCCGCTGGTCGGGCTGAATTTCCGCCAGCAGCGTTTTGAAGCGGACTTCCGCTTCAACCTGGTGCGCACACGTGAAAATGCCGAGCAGATCGCGCTGCTAAAAGGCGAGCCGGCCGAGCATCAGAGGCTGTCCGAGCGCTTCGGGCTGGTGGTGCGGAACTATATCGACATCATGAGCCGCACCAAGAAGCTGACGGCCTTCACGGGCAGCTACAATCAGGCTGCTGTGCTGTTTCCCTACATCATGATCGGGCCGGCTTACTTTGCGGGTAAGGTGCAGCTCGGCAGCGTGACGCAGACAGCATCGGCATTCGGCAGCGTGCAGGAGGCCATGTCGTTCTTCGTCTCCGCCTATCGGACGCTGGCGGAATGGCAGTCGGTGGTTGCGCGTCTCGACGGCTTCGAGCAGGCCATCGTCAACGGCCAGACGCTCGTCACCAAGCCTGACATCATCCACACGACGGCCACGGCCGATGACGCCATCGCACTGCCGGATCTCGATGTCGCGCTCCCGAATGGCGCACCGCTCGTGCAGGCGCGCGACTTCCGCTTCCGCAAGGGCGAGCGCACGCTGCTGACCGGCCCATCGGGCTCGGGCAAATCGACGCTGTTCCGCGCCATCGCCGGCATCTGGCCATTCGGCAAGGGCCATGTCGCCCTCCCCGCCCAAGCCTCGCTGATGATGCTGCCGCAGCGGCCTTATTTCCCGGTCGGCACGCTGAAAGACGCCATTGCCTATCCCGGCAATGCCGATTCATTCGACGGAACGACCATCAGGGAAGCGATCGCCGCGGTCGGGTTGCCCGCGCTGACAGGGCGCCTCGACGAGGACGCACACTGGAACCGCATGCTCTCACTCGGCGAGCAACAGCGCCTCGGCGTCGCCCGCGCGCTGCTGCACAGGCCAGACTATCTGTTCCTGGATGAAGCCACCGCATCACTCGATGAGCCGTCGGAAGCGGCACTGTACCGGCTGATCGAAACGCGGCTGCCGAATACGACCGTCATCTCGATCGGCCATCGCGGCACGCTGCATGCGTTTCATCAGCGCCGGGTGACGTTGGAGAAGACGGACGATGGCTTCACGTTGGCGGAGGCAACAGCAGCGCCCGCCAGCTAGACCATCTTCGCTTCATCAGCAGCAAAGCGCGCCAGCGTGATCCTCGCGAGGGCGTGATAGAGGCCTTCGCTGAGCACCAGCTGCGATGCGCCATTGGCAATCAGCGCTGCGGCCATCAGGGGAATGACCATGGCATGGTTGTTGGTCATTTCCGACGTAATGACGAAGGCGGTGATCGGCGCGCGTACCACGCCGGTCAGGTATGATACCATGCCGATCAGCACGAGCGCATCGAGCGGCACCGGCGGAAGCAGCGGCGCCAGATCGGACGCGATACCCGCACCGATCGCCAGCGACGGCGCGAAGATGCCGCCGGGGATGCCGGAGATCGCCGACAGCATGGTGGCCGCATATTTCCAGGCCCCGAAACCGTGCGCCACCGCATTCGAACCATCGTCGATGATGGCGCGCGCCTGCTCATAGCCGGTGCCGTAGACATGGATGCCGCTCACCAAGCCGCATAGCGCAACACCGAGACCGCAGGCGCCCGCGAAGATGACCGGATGCCGCTTGATGGCACCGCCGAAGCGGCCGGGAAGTCCCAGCGCAAAGCGGATGAGAATGCGGCTGAAGACACCGCCAAGCACACCGCAGAGAGCCGCGCAGACCGGTACCACGATCCATGCTTGACCGAGCGGCAACACCGCGGACGGCGAGCCGAAATAGTGATACTCGCCGAGCAGGGCGAGCGAGGTCAGACCGGCGGCAACGATGGCGCCGATGACCAGACCCAGGCTACGCATCTCGAAAGAACGACTTAGCTCCTCGATGGCGAAAACGATGCCGGCTAGCGGTGTGTTGAACGCCGCCGCGACGCCGGCGGCCGACCCCGCGAGCAAAAAGCCGGGCTGTCGATAGGGCGCGAAGCGACCCAGCGCCGCCATGATGGCACCGCCGACCTGAACGGTCGGTCCCTCGCGACCGGTCGAGGCGCCGAACAGCAGGCCGAGGGACATCACCACGACCTTGCCGCAGGCGACGCGCAGCGAGACCAGCGGCCCGCGACGCTTCTGCGGCAACCGCAACGCTGCGATCACCTGCGGAATGCCCGAGCCCTGCGCATTGGGAAAGACGGCGACGGCCAGCCACATGCAGATGACAAAGCCGATCGGTGTCACGAACAGCCCGGCATAGGGCCATCGTGCCAGCAAGGCGCCGAACAGATGCTGCGCATGGTCGGCAAGCCAGGCCATCGCGATGGCGGCGAGGCCGACACAGATCCCGCCCGCCAGGAACAACATGTGGCGGGTCCAACGCTTGCGCGCGAGGCGGGAGCGAAGGCCGAAATGAGCGAGATAGCGGCGGGTTTTCATTGCACGGGGGGTGTTGCAGGTCTGATGCCTGACAGCAATGCCGGCAACGGGAGGGCAGACCTGCGCAAAGAAAAGCGGGCAGCGATTTCTCGCTGCCCGCTCGCATCCAACCGAGGTTGGAAAAGCTTACTTCAGGTTCGTCATCGCGGTCAGGTCAGCCGACAGCTTGACGATGCCGGTGGCGCCGCACCAGCTCGAGCCAGCACCGCCCGGATTGATCGGGGTGATGTTGGTCACGCCCGAAGCGGTGAAGTCCGAGGTGAAGGCATTGCAATCGCCGCGGTTCAGGCTGGTGTCCGAGTAACGCAGATCGAGGGTGAAGACCTTGTAGGTGAAGCCGATACCGACGTTCCAGGTGTTGTAGTCGGCATACTTGATGCCGGCCGGGAAGGCAGGAACGCTGTAGAACGCATCCGACGTACCCAGCCACTGGCGACCGAATTCACCCGACACGTACATGCCGACGCCCGACGAACCGAACCAGGTGGTCGGCGCGATAGCCTTCGCAGTCACGGCGGCGTAGTTGCCCCAGGCACCGGTGTTCAGGAAGTTCGGCGAGTAGTTGTCCGACACGCCCATCGTGAAGTAGTCGTTGAAGGTGTAGTTGAACTTGCCGTAGACCTCGTAGAACGACACGTCCTTCTTCATCACGTTGCCGTTGGCCAGCACCTGCGGAGAGGTGCCGGGACCGCAGACGCCGAGCGTGCCGGCCGCGTCGAAGTCGGTGCACTGGCCGCCCGGATAACCGTAGTACCAGAAGCCGAAGTCGAAGGCGGCCGCTCCGAAGGTCGGGCGGATACCGAAGTAGCCGTCGATCTCAAGCGCAGCGCGGTTGGCGAAGGAGATGCTCGACGCCGAGGTACCGATATAGAGCTGCAGGTCCTTGTTGATGTTGTAGCGCGGCTCGAAATAAGCCGTCACCGACGGACGGTTGTTCGACTGCGACACGCCGCGGAACAGGTAGTTGTTGGTGATCGAGGCACCGAAAGCGATATCCCAAGGATCGTAGGGGGCCACGATCGGCGCCGCCTTCTTGTACATCTTGGCGCCCAGATCAGCTGCCGAAGCCGTGGTGATCCCCATCGCCAGCACCGCGGAAGCGGCAATAACTACCTTCTTCATGACATTCCCCATCACTTATGAAACCGAGCAGTTCCGTGTCGACAAAACGGCGAAACCGCGAAATCTGTAAACCTGACGCAACTCTGAGGCGTAGGAGGTACACGGTGAAGGAGAAAAAACGGGCAATTGCCGCCTCTTTGGGCGAATGCACGTTTTCGTGAGCGGTTGTAGCGATGTGTTGCAAAACCAGCACGCTTTTTGAGGCGTTCTAGCTCTCCATGACCCGCGACGCGGAATGGCATTTCCACAGGTCGGTCGGCCAGGCTGCTCTTGTCGGTACCACGCTGCTCATGGCGGGCGCCGCCGGAGCGAATCGAGCCCCAGCAAGACTTAGGGGCGCTCAACGAAAAAGGCCGCAGACAAGCTGCGGCCTTTCACTATCGCGGATGGAAAAGTCCGGCGTTACTTCGACTCGTCGTGATCGGGGAGCGGATTGCTTGGCGACTCGACCGGCGTGGTGTCGCCTGACGAATGCCCTTCCACAGGATCCGGCTCAGGCTCGGAAGCCGGCGACGGGCTGGGCAGTGTCCAGCTCGGGCTGCTGTCTTCGGACAGCGGCAGCTGGGGTGCCAGCGGCTTCGGCTCGGCCTTTGGCTTGGGCACGCGCGGCTTGCGCGGCGGCTTTGGTGGCAGCGACGCGGGAACCGGAGCGTCCATCACCACCGGCGCAGCGGCGGCGCTTGCCATCAATTCGTTCGAGACGCTGACCTTTGCCTTTGGCGCCTTCTTGGCCGGAGCCTTCTTGGCAGGTGCTTTGGCGACGGGGGCTTTGGCGGCCTTCTTCGGCGCTGCTTTCTTCACCGCCTTTTTCGGCGCGGAAGCTTTCTTGGCCGGTGCTTTTACTGCGGACTTCTTCGCAGCTTTCTTCACGGCCTTCTTGGCAGCCTTTTTCGCAACGTTCTTGGCGGCCTTCGGCGCTTTCTTAGCTGCCTTCTTCACCGTCTTCTTGGAAGCTGTCTTCTTGGGTGCTGCTTTCTTTGCAGACTTCTTGGCGGACTTCTTCGACGTCTTCTTGGCCGAGGCCTTGGCAGACTTCTCGGCCTGCTTGAGCTTTTTCAGCTTCTTTTTGTCTTTCTTGTCCTTCTTCAATTTCTTGTCTTTAGCCATCGTGGTGCTCCTGTTGCCGCCGATCGATCGAGATCGGCGTTCACGTCTCCGCGCCAGCGCGGGGCCATTGACGCACTTCGTATACGACGCAGGTAAATACGCCGTAGCTCGCTTGCTGGATTGGATCGATCAGTTCAATCCTGGCCTGGGACCGCCCGTCGCCCAATCGAGAAGCTCAATCGTGTGTACGACCGGGACATCCGTCCCGCCGGCGATCTGGACCATGCAGCCGATGTTGCCGGCAGCGATGACATCCGGCTTGACGCTCGCGATGTTGGCGACCTTCCGGTCACGCAAACGGCTCGCGATATCAGGCTGGAGCAGATTGTAAGTCCCCGCCGAACCGCAACACAAATGGCTCTCCGGGATATCTTTCACCACGAATCCAGTCTTGGAAAGCAATTCTTTGGGCGCCTGTGTGATTTTCTGCCCATGCTGCAGCGAGCAAGCCGAGTGATACGCGACGACCAAATTGCTTTGTTTGTCAGGTATCGGCAGTTCGAGTGCGTTCACATACTCGCTGATATCCTTCGCGAGCGCTGACACCTTGGCAGCCGGCGCTGCAAACTCCGCATCCTCACGGAACATGTAGCCATAGTCCTTTATGACAGTCCCGCAACCGGATGCCGTCACCAGGATCGCGTCGAGGCCACCGCGATCGGCCTCCCCGAGCCAGACGCTGATATTCGCCTTGGCCCGCGCCGTGGCGTCGTCGTCACGGCCGAGATGATGGGTCAACGCACCGCAGCATTGTTCGTCACGGACGAGCACTACCTCGACGCCGTGCCGGGTCAGCAACCGGATCGCCGCGTCATTGATGCGCGGCGCCAGCACTTGCTGCGCACAGCCCTGCAACAGCGCCACGCGGGCCCGGCGAGGCCCGATGGCGGCAAACACGCTGCCGCCGGCCGGGCCGGCAGGCGGCAGCTGCTTCGGTGCCATGGTCAGCATCGCCTTGACGCGGCTGAAGATGGTCGGGCTGGACTGGCCTCGTGTGGACGGCAGCAACGCTGCAAGCGGACGCGCCAGCCGCGCCATGGTCATACTGGCGCGAAACAGCGCCGGGCGCGGCAATACGAAGGCCAGGACATCGCGCAACAGACGCTCCGGCAGTGGACGCACATATTCCTTCTCGATCTTCACCCGCGCCTGATCGACCAGATGCATGTAGTTCACGCCGGACGGACAGGTGGTCATGCAGGCCAGGCACGACAGGCAGCGGTCGATGTGCTTCACCACCTCCTGGGTCGGCTTCTGGTCCTTCTCCAGCATCTCCTTGATAAGATAGATGCGGCCACGCGGGCTATCGAGCTCGTCGCCGAGCAGCACATAGGTGGGGCATGTCGCCGTGCAGAAGCCGCAATGGACGCATTTGCGCAGGATCTTGTCGGCCTCCGCGATATCCGGATCGGCAAGCTGGGTCGGAGAGAAATCAGTTTTCATGTCGAGAGACTCCGCGACATCCGGCCGCGATTGAGAATGCTTTTTGGATCGAAGCTTTTGCGCACGCGGTCGCCGAGCGCCGCGACGCCAGACGCCTGCGGATGAAACACGTCGATGGCGCGACGGATATCTTCGGACGCCCGGATCAGCGTGGCATGGCCGCCGGCTGCATCGACGAGCTTGCGGAGTTGCGACGCCTGCGCGTCCGCCGATGGCGGAAGTGCCGCCCAGATGAGACCCCCGCCCCAGTCATAGACCACCTCGCCTTGCGAGCGCCTGGCGATTTCCTGCCCGAGCTTGCCGCCTGAGGCGGGCGGGCAGACGATCCGCCAGACCGGCCACATGGCGCGCGGGCCCCTGGCCGCAAACGGGACGACGTCGCGGATATCGGCCCACAGTGCGGCAGACTGACTGTCTTCCACGATCTCCGCAGCGCCATAGGACTGCAGCAATTTGCTGAGCGAAGACGCACGGCTCGATGCCGATGCGGTGATGCCTTCAAGACGGATGAGCGTCGCCGACTGATCGGCCGCTGCGATCTCGCCGAGCGGCCCCTGCACGGTACGGAGCGCCGAGCCCGGCAGATGCGCCGCGCCGGAAATGTCATAGGGCGAGCCCAGTGCGGCGGTCATCGCCTTGTTGGCGGCGATGTCGTCGAGGCCTCGCAGGATCAGCGTACGCTCGGCCTCGGCGCGCGGCATCACTTTCAGCGTCACCTCGGTCATCACGGCGAGCGTACCCCAGGCGCCGGTGATCAGCTTGCAGACGTCATAGCCCGTGACATTCTTCACCACGCGCCCGCCGACCTTGAAGCTTTCGCCGAAGCCCGACACCGCATGCACGCCGAGCAGATGATCGCGCGCGCCGCCGGCCTGGATGCGCCGCGGTCCGGCAAGACCGGCGGAGATGGTGCCGCCAACGGTGCCGATATCGGGCGTACCGAGCAGGCGCGAGGTATTCATCGGCTCGAAGGAGAATTGCTGGTTTTTGGTATCGAGCAGCGCCAGCACGTCGGCAAATGGTGCGCCGGCCTGCACGGTGAGGATCAGCTCGTTCGGCTCATAGGAGGTGACGGCATTGAGCGCCGACAGGTCCAGAACCGCATTGGTCGCAATCGGCTGACCGATATTGCGCTTCGATCCATGACCGATGATCTCCAGCGGTTGCTCGCTGGCGATGGCCGCACGCACCGCCTGTTCGACGTCCTGGGCGTCCCTGACTTTCAGTGTGTCCACAATCACATCCAACTAGAAACGCGGGAGATCCGGAAATGCGAGCTTGCCGCCATGCACATGCACGCGGCCGAGTTCGGCGCAGCGATGCAGGGTCGGAAACACCTTGCCGGGGTTGAGCAGCCCCTGTGCATCGAACGCGCATTTGATGCGCTGCTGCTGGTTGAGATCGATCTCGTTGAACATCTCGGGCATCAGGTCACGCTTCTCGATGCCGACGCCATGTTCGCCGGTGAGCACGCCGCCGACCTCGACGCATAAACGCAAGATGTCGGCACCAAACGCTTCGGCCTTCTCCATCTCGTCCTCCTTGTTCGCATCATAGAGGATGAGCGGATGCAGATTGCCGTCGCCGGCATGGAAGACATTGGCGACGCCCAAACCATACTTCGCCGACATCTCCTTCATCCGCCGCAGCACCAGCGGCAGCGCGGCGCGCGGAATGGTGCCGTCCATGCAGAGATAATCCGGCGAGATGCGGCCCACCGCCGGGAAGGCCGCCTTGCGGCCAGACCAGAACAGCAGGCGCTGCTGCTCGGACTCCGAAATCTGGCAGGTGGTGGAGCCGCATTTCAGTGCGATCGCTTCCACGCGCTTGATGAGTTCATCCACTTCGACCGCGGGACCATCGAGCTCGACGATCAACAGCGCATCCACATCGAGCGGATAGCCGGCGTGGACAAAAGCTTCGGCCGCATGAATGGCCGGCTTGTCCATCATCTCCATGCCGCCGGGAATAATGCCGGCACCGATCACATCGGCGACGCATTGCCCGGCAGCTTCGACTTCGGCAAAGCCGATCATCAGCGCGCGCGCTGTCTCCGGCTTCTGCAGGATGCGTACCGTCACTTCGGTGACGACACCGAGCAGGCCTTCGGAGCCGGTGATGATGCCGAGCAGGTCATAGCCCGACGGCTCCGCCGTCTTGCCACCGATGCGGATGACTTCGCCATTCATCAGCACGATCTCGCAACCGAGCAGATTGTTGGTGGTCATGCCGTATTTGAGACTGTGCACGCCGCCGGAATTCTCCGCGACATTGCCGCCGATGGAGCAGGCAATCTGCGACGACGGATCGGGTGCGTAATAGAAGCCCGCATGCGCCACCGCCTGGCTGATGGCGAGGTTCGTGACTCCGGGCTCGACCACCACGGCGCGGTTGTCAAAATCGATCTCGCGCACACGCTTGAACTTGCCGAGCCCGAGCAGAACCGCGTCAGCCAATGGCAATGCGCCACCGGACAGCGAGGTGCCCGAACCACGCGGCACCACCTTGATGCCATTGTCATGGCAATATTTCAGAACCTTGGAGACCTGCTCGGTCGTATCCGGCAGCACCACCACCATGGGCGGCTGCCGATAGGCGGTGAAGCCGTCGGATTCATAGGGAAGCATTTCGGCAGCGCTGGAGATCACGCCCTCGCCCGGCACCAGTTTCTGCAAGGCCGCGATGATCGCATTGCGCTTCGCAAGCACGGCCTCATCTTTCGCCGGCATCATGATCGTCATCGAGCATTCATCCCTTTCGCAACCGCGATATAGAACCGCTGAGCGTTTGGGTTGAATCAACCACGTCCGCTTGCGTTTGAACAGATAACGAAAGCATGAGCGCGGGACCCTGTGGTACCCGCTTGTGCATCCTGCAACGTGTGTGCGAACATTCGGTACGGAAAGCCAGAAAAGAGCCATCCATGAAAAAACTGACCTTTGCCGCTTTCGCCTTTACCGCGGCCGTCACTGCATCGCCTCTCGCTCACGCTCAGGACGTCGCTGCAGGCAAATCCTCATTCAACAAATGTCTCGCCTGCCACGCTGTCGGCGAAGGCGCGAAGAACAAGGTTGGCCCGGAGCTCAACGGGCTGAACGGTCGCAAGTCAGGCAGCGCGCCCGGCTATTCCTATTCGGACGCCAACAAGAATTCCGGCCTCACCTGGGATGAAGCGACATTCAAGGAATACATCAAGGACCCGAAGGCGAAGATCCCGGGCACCAAGATGGCCTTCGCAGGGATCAAGAAGGAATCAGAGATCAACGATCTCTGGGCCTTCCTTGCGCAATATGGCGCCGACGGCAAAACCAAGCAGTAAGCGCACTCACGCTGCAGCAATCAGACGGGCGCAGCCATCTTGGTCGGTAACACGGCCTGCACCACCAGGCCGCGCGCGCGCGCGTCCATGACGCCGACTGCGCGCAATGCGAGCAGCGTGACGGTCTGCACGGCATCGCGCAATTTCACTGGATCGTCGAAACTGTCCGGTGCCATCGGGCCGACCAGCGCCTCGTGCAGCGCGCCGAGCAGCGCTGCAGCGGCCAGTGCGGTGTCCTGCGCGGGCAAATGACCGGCCCGGATCGCCGCATCGATGCGTGATTCGATCTCGCCGGCAATTTCACGACGACTGGTGAGTCGGGATTCAGTGACATCCACTTCCACCGGCTCCGCAAGGATCCCCCAGGCCAGCTTGCGGTTGGAGACCACATGGACGGCAACCGTGGTGACGGCTGCAGCCAGCGCCGAGGACGGGCCCGGGGCCGCGTCGGCCGCCCGGCGGATTGCCGTCAGTTCATCCCGCGACACGTCGGCAATGAGTTCGGAGATAAGGTCCGCCTTGGACGGGAAATAGCGATAGACCGTGCCCGCGGCCACATTGGCGCGGACGGCCACCGGGGCGATTTGTACCGCCGCCATGCCGCCCTCGGCGCAGGTTTCGCGCGCAGCCGCCAGAATGGCGTTGCGCCGTGCCGCAAGCCGCTTCACGACCTGCTGGGTACGTCGATAGACCATGAGCTTGTCCCGCGTCCGGCATCCCTGCACGGCCCGAGGCCAATCAAGGAAAATCCGTGAGTTCAAGGTTTTGCGCGGATTCGAGTGGTCAGCCGCAAGAAGAGATGAACACCAGTTCAGCCTCTTTGACAAGGCATTTTGCGCATAGCGGGATTCATCTTTTCGGGCAGGTCCTAGCCACCGAAACCGAGCGCCCGGGCCGCCGCGGCGACCGCCATGCCGACGATCACGGCGATGAAATCGTTGCGGCGGATGATGGTCACCGCCATCGCGGCGAAAATGGCGAAAATCACAACGGGACCGCCATTGACCGCCACCGGCAGCGCGGCGGCGACGATGATCGAGCCCGGCAACGCATCCAGCATCCGGCGCACCCTGGGCGTGACATTCACATAGCCCATCAGCCAGTAGCCGCCGAGGCGGGAGGCGACTGTCACCGCCGTCATGACGGCGAAAGCCAGCATCACATCACTGCGCAAAAAGTCAGTCATGCCGCCGCTCCCGACTTTTCAGGCTCGTCCATGAAGCCGGCACTGAGCGCACCCGACAGCGCACCGGCGATGATGAACCACCAGCCGGCCACCAGCCAGTGAACGAGGAGCGCGACCACGCCGGACACCACCCATGGGATCGCGCGGCGCGGGCCCTTCCAGGCCGGCACGAGCATGGCCGCATAGAAGGCCGGCATCACCAGATCGACGCCGTACTTCTTCGGATCGGTGAGTTGCTCGGCGAGCAGGAAGCCCGGGATCGCCGCGACCAGCCAGACCAGGTACAAAACGATGCCGCCGCCGACGTAGAACATGGCATCGGCGCCGCCACGATCACGATAACGCATGGCCGCGAGCCAGCCGCCGTCCGTCACCAGCAACATCGACGAATAGGCCTGCCACGCGGGCAGCGTACCGAACCATGGCCGCAGCGTCGCGCTCATCAGCATGAAGCGGATATTCACCGTGAGCGTGAGCAGCGCCAGAGTCGCGATGGTACCGGGCGTCAGCACGTCAGGCCAGGACTGCACGGCGACGAATTGCGACAGGCCGCCATAGACAGTGCCCATCATGACCACGACTTCGGCCAGCGAAAAGTTCTTCTGCGCGCACAGCGCGCCGAAAGCCATGCCGAATGCGAGCGTGCCGGGCAGCATCGGCCCGATCGCAACAATGCCGGGCAGGATGGCGGCACGCGACCAATAGGCCGGCGCCTTGGGGATGTGGGTGTTGTGCATGGACAATCCGTGTGATGCCGGCATGGGTGCTGACATCACACGATCAGGTCAAGCCATTGTCCCCTCATGCGCGTTATGCAGATGCGCGTGAGACAAAAGGCGATAGTGAGCGGTGTCCCGGACGCGCTGCAGCGTTCTTACGCTGCTGCGCAGAGCCGGGACCGCACCAGACGCCGGAGTTCGTGGCGGTCCCGGCTCTGCGAAGCGGCATAAGCATGCCGCTTCGCGTCCGGGACAAATGGCTTAATCCCAGCTAAGCGCGCCGCCGTTCTGATATTCGATCACACGAGTCTCGAAGAAGTTCTTCTCCTTCTTCAGATCCATCGCTTCGGACATCCACGGGAACGGATTTTCCGTTTCGGCGAACACGGGCGCCAGACCGAGCTGTGCACAGCGGCGATTGGCGATGAAGTGCATATAAGTCTCGCACAGCGCCGCATTGAGCCCGAGGAAGCCGCGTGGCATGGTGTCCCGACCATAGGCGGCTTCCAGCTCCGCCGCCTCGCGGATCATGTTGCGGATCTCGTCCTGAAACTGCTTCGTCCAGAGATGCGGGTTCTCGATCTTGATCTGGTTGATGACATCGATGCCGAAATTCAGGTGAATCGATTCATCCCGCAGGATGTATTGATACTGTTCGGCGATCCCCACCATCTTGTTGCGGCGGCCGAGCGAGAGGATCTGTGCGAAGCCCGTGTAGAACCACATGCCTTCAAAGATGACGTAGAAGGCGACGAGATCGCGCACAAAAGCCTGGTCGTTTTCGGGCGTTCCAGTCTTGAAGTCGGGATCGTCGAGATGCTGGGTATGCTTCAATGCCCAGGCCGCCTTGTCGGTGATCGACGGCACCTCGCGATACATGTTGAACAGTTCGCCTTCATCGAGGCCAAGGCTTTCGACGATGTACTGGAACGTATGCGTATGCACCGCCTCCTCGAACGCCTGACGCAGCAGATATTGCCGGCATTCGGGATTGGTGAGGTGCCGATAGATCGCCAGCACGATGTTATTGGCGACCAGCGATTCTGACGCGGCAAAGAAGCCGAGATTGCGCTTGATGGCACGACGCTCGTCCTCGGTCAGGCCATCGCGCGACTTCCATAGCGCGATATCCGCCTGCATGGAGACTTCGGTGGGCATCCAGTGATTGTTGCAGCCGGCGAGATATTTCTCCCATGCCCATCTATATTTCAGCGGCAGCAGCTGATTGACGTCAGCACGGCAGTTGATCATCCGCTTTTCGTCAACGGAGACGCGGCCGCCGGAGCGATCGATGGTGCCGAGGCCGGTCTGATCGATCGGGCCTTCCGGCAACGGGATGAATGCGGGCGCCTTGGGGGCAGCGGAGGTGTCGGACCAGTCGAGCATGGGGTGTTCCTAGAAATTCATAAAGCCTATCGGGTCGTCATTGCGAGCCCTGACGAATTGCAGAGCAATTCGTTTGGGCGAAGCAATCCAGAAAGCCGCGAGCGCGGAAAGAACTGGATTGCTTCGTCGCTGCGCTCCTCGCAACGACGGAGGAGAGTGGGCGCCTTACTGGCACGCCTCGCATTCGGGATTGTCGATCGAACAGGCCATCGCGACATCGAGCTCGGGCGCCGTGACGTCCGACGACTTCACCAAGATCGGTGCTGCGCCCGGTTTCATCGCTGCCGACACGCCCGTTGCAGACACCGCATTGAGCTTGCCGTCGGTGCCCTTCAGCGTGGACTTCTCCACGTGAGTGGCACTGCGCGAGCGCAGGTAATAGGTCGTCTTCAATCCCTTGGTCCAGGCCATCCGGTAGAGTTGATCCAGCTTCTTGCCCGATGGATTGGCGATGTAGAGATTGAGCGACTGCGCCTGGTCGATCCATTTCTGCCGACGCGATGCCGCCTCGATCAACCAGGCGCTGTCGATCTCGAAGGAGGTTGCATAGAGCGCCTTGAGATCGCTCGGCACGCGGTCGATGGCTCCGACGCTGCCGTCGAAATATTTGAGATCCGAGACCATCACCTCGTCCCACAGCCCGCGCTTCTTGAGGTCGCGCACCAGGAACGCATTCACGACGGTGAAGTCGCCCGACATGTTCGATTTCACATAGAGGTTCTGATAGGCCGGCTCGATCGACTGCGCGACACCGCAGATATTGGAGATCGTCGCCGTCGGTGCGATCGCCATCACATTGGAATTGCGCATACCGGTGGTCTTCACGCGCTCGCGCAACGTATTCCAGTCGAGCGTCGAAGAGCGGTCCATGTCGATGCCGCCGCGGGCGTCCGCCATCAGATCGATAGAATCGATCGGCAGGATGCCGCGACTCCACAGCGAACCGTCAAAGGACGGATAGCGCCCGCGCTCGGCGGCGAGATCCACCGAGGCCGAGATCGCATGCCAGGCAATCGCCTCCATGCTCACATCGGCGAATTGCACGGCGGCTTCCGACGCCATCGCAAGACCGAGCCTATGCAGCGCGTCCTGATGCCCCATCAGGCCGAGACCGACCGGACGATGCTTGAGGTTGGAGCGGCGCGCTTCCGGGATGGTGTAGAAATTGATGTCGATGACATTGTCGAGCATCCGCATCGCCGTGGTCACTGTGCGCTGCAGCCGGGCGTGATCGATGCCCTGCTCCGTTACGTGATGCAGCAGGTTGACCGAACCGAGATTGCAGACGGCGACCTCGTCATCCGACGTGTTCAGCGTGATCTCGGTGCAGAGATTCGACGAGTGGATGACGCCGGCATGCTGCTGCGGTGAACGCAGGTTGCACGGGTCCTTGAAGGTGATCCAGGGATGGCCGGTCTCGAACACCATGGTCAGCATGCGCCGCCACAGATCGGTGGCGCGCACGGTCTTGTACACGCGCATCTCGCCGCCGGCCGCCTTGGCTTCATAGGCGGCGTAACGCTTGGCAAAGGGTTTGCCATAGAGGTCGTGCAGGTCCGGCGTTTCGTCAGGCGAGAACAGCGTCCATTCGCCGTCGGCTTCGACGCGCTGCATGAACAGATCCGGCACCCAGTTGGCGGTGTTCATGTCATGGGTCCGGCGGCGATCATCGCCGGTGTTCTTGCGCAGATCGAGGAATTCCTCGATGTCGACATGCCAGGTTTCGAGATAGGCGCAGACCGCGCCCTTGCGCTTGCCGCCCTGATTAACGGCGATGGCGGTGTCATTGGCGACCTTGAGGAACGGCACCACGCCCTGGCTCTCGCCATTGGTGCCCTTGATATGCGCGCCGAGGCCGCGCACGCGGGTCCAGTCATTGCCGAGACCGCCGGAATATTTTGCCAGCAGGGCATTGTCCTTCACCGACTTGAAGATGCCGTCGAGATCATCGGCCACCGTGGTGAGGAAGCAGGACGACAGCTGCGGCCGCTGTGTACCGGCATTGAACAAGGTCGGCGTCGACGCCATGAAGTCGAACGACGACAGCAGATTGTAGAATTCGATGGCACGGGATTCGCGGTCGATCTCGCGCAGCGCCAGCCCCATGGCGACGCGCATGAAGAAGGCCTGCGGCAGCTCGATGCGGTTGCCCTGCACATGCAGGAAATAGCGGTCATACAGGGTCTGCAGGCCCAGGAACTGAAACTGGAGATCGCGCTCGGGCTTTAGCGCCGCGGCGATCTTGTTGAGATCGAAACGCGCCAGTTCGGGATCAAGCAGTTCGGCCTCGATACCGACCTTCACATAAGCGCCGAAATACGCCGCATAGCGGGGCGCCATGTCGGCCTGGGAAGCCGAGCTCGGGACGCCATGGACATAAGTCAGCACCTCGGTGCGCAGCTTATCGAGCAGCAGACGGGCGCTGACATAGGTGTAGTTCGGCTCCTGCTCCACCAGCGTGCGGGCCGCCATGATGCCGGCCAGCGCCAGTTCATCCAGCGTGATGCCGTCATAGAGATTGCGCTTCGTCTCTTCGAGCACCGGCGCGGCGTCGACGCCATCGAGGCCGGCGCAGGCTTCATCGACGATCAGTGCCAGACGTGCGAAATCCAGCGGCACACGCGTGCCATTGGAGAGCGCGACATGAAGCGCGGGCACAGCCGGAACGGCAGCCGGCTTCGCGGCGGCCTCCTCGGCGCGGCGGCGAGCGCGCTCCTCGCGATACAGCACGTAGGCGCGCGCGACCTTGTGGTGTTCGCTGCGCATCAGCGCCAGTTCGACCTGATCCTGCACATCCTCGATATGGAAAGTCCGACCCTCGCCGATCCGGCGCGTCAGCGCGGCGAAAACCTCGCCGGTCAGTTGCTCGACCGATTCATGGACACGGCGCGATGCTGCTGCCGTGTTGCCCTCGACAGCGAGAAACGCCTTGGTCATCGCCACCCAGATCTTGCCGGCGTCGAACGGCGACACGGTGCCATTGCGGCGGATCACCTGCATGGAGGGCGCGTGCGCAGGCACGACGTTCGTTTCGGGCGGCTGATGGGCAAGCACGGCCGTGTCATGGCCGTTGGAGAGAGCGTGGGACGTGGAAGGCATCGGCAGGACCCCGTGAGATGCATCGAGCAAAAGGGGGCTGGGGCCGAAAGGACGATTGCATCATGCCGGGCGGACGCGCGGCAAAGCCTGCAAGCGACCGCTGGGACACCCCGCCCATGGACGTTTCTGGTGTCGCGGCAGGTCTCCTGACTCGCAGATTCAAGCGTTTGTTTCCGCCTTCCCGGAGCGGTGAAGCCCCAGTGACGTCAATCGAAACAAACTCTCTGCTTACAGTTGCGGGGGCAGTGCCGGAATCGAGCGCAGTTACGCGCAACTCTCACCGGCTTCCCTCTTAGCCACCAAATCTTGCGACATGGCGGACCGTGACGCCTACATTTGGTGTGAGCCGTGGCAAAGTGTCAAGCGCGGTTTGGAGGTTACCGCGAGAAATCTGAGGAGCCTGTTGGTACCGTGGACAACTTGCGCCGCCTTGCCCCTCGCACGTCCCGACAGCAATCGGGAATTTTCCCGATCGTTGCATCAAAGTCTCCCGACGTTTCGGCAGCCTTTCCGTTTGCGCAGGATTACCGCCGCCCGCAATCTTTCACCCAAGCACGGCAAGTGCAGTTGTCGGGGGATGCGTAATGGGAATGCGGAATGCGTTCGTGGCGTTGACGTTGTCCTCCGCCGGCCTCGGCGCGATGCTCTCGCCAGCCGAAGCCCAGGAGCGGTTGCAGGAAATCGTCGTCATCGCCAACACCCCCGTGCAGGGGCCCGGCATCGACAAGGACAAGATCCCGTCGATGACCTCGACGGTGACCGCCGAAGACTTCCAGCGCAGCTATTCGCAGAACATCACCGACACGCTGTTCCAGCGCGTGCCCGGCATCTCGCTGTCGGATCCCAACGGCAATGGCGCACAACAGGAAGTCCGCTACCGCGGCTTCGCCGCCTCGCCGCTGCAAGGCACGCCCCAGGGCATCGCGGTTTACATGAACGGCATCCGTCTCAACGAATCCTTCGGCGACACCGTGAACTGGGACCTGATCCCGACCAACGCGATCCAGCGCGCCGACATCTTCACCAACAATCCGATCTTCGGCCTCAACGCACTCGGCGGCGCCATCAATCTCACGACCAAGAACGGCTTCACCTACAAGGGCTTTGAAGCCGAAGCGCAGGGCGGCTCGTTCGGCCGCGGCCAGGGCGGCATGCAATACGGCGCCGAGATGGGCAATTGGGGCATCTATGTCGCCGCACAGGGCCTCACCGACGACGGCTGGCGGCAGAAGTCACCGGCGAAACTCGGTCGCTTCTATGGCGACATCGGCTATCGCGATGACCGCAGCGAATTTCATCTCTATGGCGCGGTGTCGAAGAGCTCGTTCGGCGTGGCAGCGGCCACCCCGGTGCAGATGCTCGCCAATGATTGGCGCTCGGTCTACACGACCCCGCAGACCACCGACAACGACATGGCGCTGGTGGGCCTCAACGGCAAGGTCGCCGTTACCGACACCTGGTCGCTGCAGGGCAATGTCTATGGCCGCTTCTTCCGCCAGAACCACGTGGACGGCAATGATGCCGAACTCGAGCGCTGCAGCAATGCGTCGTCCTTTCCCAATCGCCTGTGTCTGGAAGACGACGGCTTCCCGCGGCCCTCGCCCTTCACCGGCGCAGCGGCACTTGCCTTCCGCAACCAGTTCGTGCTGCTCGACCAGAACAACCAGCCGATCCCCTGTCCGCCCGGTGTCGGCAACACCTGTTCGCCGGTGCCCTATGGCTCGATCGATCGCACCAACACGAAATCCGACACCTATGGCGCATCGCTGCAGGCGACCAATGACGACCGCATTTTCGGCCACGGCAATCACTTTGTGATTGGCGCCAGCGTCGATCGCGGCAGCACCGCATTCGATGCGACGTCAACGCTGGGCTACATCTATCCGGACCTGACGGTGGGCAACAATCCAGCCATTCCTGGCAATGGCTCGATCGTCCATACGCTCGGCAATATCGGCTACACGCCGGTCAGCCTGACCTCGCGCAACACCTATTACGGCTTCTACATCAACGACACCTTCGACATCACCGACAAGCTCTCGGCCACCGCCGGCGCGCGCTACAACGTCGCCAAGATCAGCATGCGCGACCTGCTCGGCACCAGCCCCGATCTCAACACCGACTCCACATTCTCTCGGCTCAATCCGGTGGTCGGCCTGACCTACAAGATCGTGCCCGGACTCACGGTCTATGGCGGCTATTCGGAATCCAATCGCGCGCCGACGCCGCTCGAACTCGGCTGTTCCAATCCGGACCGGCCCTGCCTGCTGGAGAACTTCCTGGTCTCGGATCCCCCGCTCACGCAAGTGGTCGGCCATACCTATGAAGCCGGCCTGCGCGGCAACATACCCTTTGCTGAAGGCATTCTGGACTGGAAGGCCGGCCTGTTCCGCACGGACAGCAACAACGACATCATCACGCTGGCCAGCAGCATCCAGGGCCGCGGCTACTATCAGAACGTGCCCCTGACACGGCGTCAGGGTGTCGAGCTCTCTGCAGAATACAAGGCGCCGCGCTGGATCGCCTATGCCGGCTACAGCTATATCGACGCCACCTATCGCTTCAACGGCACGCTGGCCTCGCCGAACAATCCGTCATCCGACGAGGACGGCAATATCTTCGTCACCTCCGGCAACCGCATCCCCGGCATTCCGCAACACCAGTTCAAGTTCGGCGCGGACTATCTGGTCACGCCGCAATGGAAAGTCGGCGCCGATCTCGTGGTGGTGGGTGAACGTTATTATGTGGGCGATGACAGCAACCTGAACCAGAAACTGCCGAGCTATGCGGTGGTCAATCTGCACACGTCCTACGAGGTGACAAAGAATGTCACGCTGTTCGGCGTCATCAACAACCTGTTCGACAAGCGCTATGCGCTGTTTGGAACCTATTTCGAATCCGAAGGCACGTCGAAGGCAGGCCTGCCGATCTCGCTCACGGACCAGCGCACCCAGGTGCCTGGCCAGCCTTTCGCGATCTATGGCGGCATCCGGGTGAAGCTCTAGGCGATCGCCATCGTCTCGCGCACCGGTGTGGCCGAGGCGCGCTCGGTGGCGACGCGCATGATGACGACCACCGCGACAAGCAACGTGGCACCAAAGCCTGTCGGTGCGCCGAGGAATTGATAGGCGATGATCAGCGCGAATGCCGCGACAAGCATCGGCAATTCGTGGCGCTGGAACCCCTCCGCCAGGCCCACGCGAGCGATAAAGCCTACGGCAATCGCCAGCACCATCACGTCGTAGAGAAACAGATAGGGCGTCGCCAGCAATGCGCCGATCGCAAGCCCGGCAGCCTTCCATTCGTAACGGGCCTGGCTGCGCCACAGCCAGACCAACGAGGCCGCGACCATGGCAACGAGGGTCCATTGCAGGGTCCAGGCCAGCGTCTCGCTGCTGTCGAAATAGCGCATCAGTGCAAAGATGCTCTGCATCTTGCCCCATGGAGCACGGCCTTCAACGAGGAAGGCTTGCGAAAACATCGGCATCCATTTGACGAAGGCCTGCCAGCTCTCGAAACCAAAGGCCAGCCATGACACCAGAGCGAGCGCGATGGTGGTGACGGCTGCACTGGCAAAAGCCCGCCACTGCGCGGCCACGATGAGAACAAGCGGACAGAGCAAGCCATATTGCGGCTTGTAGCTGAGCAGACCGAGGCAGACGCCCGCAAGGATCGGCCGCGATGGCAACAAGACCAGCATGCCGCCGATCAGCGATGCGGTGAGAAATCCGTTCTGCCCGACAAGCACATTTGTGAACACGACAGGGAACGCGAGCGCGAGCAGAAGCCCGAACGGCCGACCAACGATCGCGCGCATCGCTGCGAGATAGGGCACCGCGCTGATACAGGCCCAGCCGGCAAAGGCTACCGCGTAGGGCAGTTTCGCCAGCAGTGCCGCGATGAACAGGAATGGCGGCGGATAATGCCAGGCGAAATTGCCGGGATAGTCCTGGCCCAGCACAGCAATCTGGACCTTCTTCTGGATGTCCCAGTCATAGGCCCATGCCGGATGGCCATCGAGCACCAGACGACCGGCAGACCAGACATTGATGAAATCGGTGGGCGAGCCAAGGCCGCCATCTTCATGGATCCAGCCATGGCCGTAGTAGAGCGGAAAGAACGCGATCTGCAGGATGGAAAGGATGGCGCAGCCGATCACCAGCGCTGGCGGGACCGTCTTGTTCGTCTTCACGGGGGAAAGCTGCAATCCAGTCATCAGATAGAAGCCGCGAGTTTCGATGGCACCGCTCGCTCCGTCACCGGCACATAGACACGCCAGGCCCGTCGCGCGACGACGACGGCGACGAGCAGCGTCGCGATCAATCCCACCGGGGCCGTCACCAGCCAGAACAGCAAGAGCAAGGCGCCGGCAGCGCCCAGCAATGGCAACTCGAAGCGGTGAAACCCGGTCTGCAGGCCAGCACGCACGAGAAAGGCGATGGCCACGGCCAGCACCATCAGGTCATAGAGGAAGATATAGGGCGTCGCGAGGAGGATGCCGACCGCGAGGCCGGCAGCCTTGATCGTGTAGGGCGCACGGCCGCGCCACAGGATCATGAGGGCAATCGCCGTGATGACACCTGCCGTTGTTTGCAGTGCCCAGCCGAGTTGATCGCTGCCGCCCAGATGGCGTGTCGCGGCGTAGACGCTTTGCATCTTGCCCCAGATCAACGCACCGCCATTGTCGAGGAATGTGCTCGAGGCGACGGGCAACCAGCGCAGGAACGCCGTCCAGGCATCCAGACCGAACACGCCGAGGCTGATCACCGCCATGACAAGCACGGTGGCAGCCGCCGCCATAATCACGCGCCATTGCAAGGCGGCCATCAGCACCAATGGAAACAGCAAGCCGTATTGCGGCTTGTAGCTCAGAAGCCCGAGACAGATGCCCGCAAGGACCGGACGCGTCGGCAGCAGCACCAGCGTGGCGCCGATCAGCGCCGCGGTGAGAAAGCCATTCTGACCGACCATCGCATTGGCCAGCACCACGGGAATTCCGGCAGCCAGAGCCCAGCCGAACGGCCGCCCCACGATGGCGCGCATGACGATGGCGAATGGAATGAAGCTGACGACCGGCCAGGCCATATAGGCCGGCACATAAGGCAGCATGGCGAGCGCAGCCGCGACGAACAGGAACGGTGGCGGGTAATGCCACGCATAGTAGCCCTCGAAATCGCGGCCAAGCGTGACGACCTCGATCTGTTTCTGGATCGCCCAGTCATAGGCATCGGCTGCATGCCCGGTCAAAGCAATGCGGCCGGCCGTCCAGACATTGATGAAATCCGTCGGGATCGCGACGCCTTCACGGCCAATGATCCAGTCATTCGAGAACCACAGCAGGGGAAGAGCAACGAGCTGTGCGGCAGCAAACATGACGCACAGCCGGGCAAGCAGGCCTGCGAACTGTCCGTGGCTGTCAGATGCCGTATGCGCGGCGGCCATGCCGGCTCCCTGTGACGCGTTTCTCGGGCAGCAACCTGCCAGTCGGCGCTTGCAGAACCGTAAATGAACGCGGGACTTTCCGGGGTCGTGCCGACTTGCCGCACCAACGAAAAACGCGGCCTTTCGGCCGCGTTTCGCATTTCGTGTATGCGAGATTACGCCTGCGGCTGCGGTTCCATGCCCGAATCCGGGCGCGGGCGCGGCTTGCCGGCAGGCGGCACGGCGGAGGTGCGCGGACCGGTCGGCTCCAGCACCGACTCGCGATTCGGCTTCTTGCCGTCGAGCAGGTCCTTGATCTCGTCGCCGGAGAGTGTCTCGAACTCGAGCAGGCCCTTGGACAGCGTTTCCAGATCGTCGCGCTTCTCGGTGAGAATGCGGGTCGCTTCCTTGTAGCCATCCTCGACGAGGCGGCGCACTTCGGAGTCGATCTTCTGCGCGGTGGCTTCCGAGACCGCCTGCTGGCGCCCCATCTGCATGCCGAGGAACACCTCGTCATTGTTGTCGCCGTAGGAGACCGTGCCGAGCTCTTCCGAGAGGCCCCAGCGGGTTACCATCATGCGCGCGAGACGGGTCGCCTGATCGATGTCCGACGATGCACCGGAGGTCACCTTGTTGCGGCCGAAGATCAGCTCTTCGGCAACACGGCCGCCCATCATGATGGCGAGGCGCGAGGTCATCTGCTCCAGCGACATCGACATCTTGTCGCGTTCCGGCAGCTGCATGACCATGCCCAGCGCACGGCCGCGCGGGATGATCGTCGCCTTGTGGATCGGATCGGTAGCCGGGACGTTGAGGCCGACGATGGCGTGGCCGCCCTCGTGATAGGCCGTCAACATCTTCTCTTCCTCGGACATCACGAGCGATTTGCGCTCGGCGCCCATCATCACCTTGTCCTTGGCCTCTTCGAATTCGCTCTGGGTCACCATGCGCTTGTTGCGGCGCGCGGCGGTCAGGGCGGCTTCGTTGACGAGGTTCATCAGGTCGGCGCCGGAGAAACCGGGGGTCCCGCGGGCGATGGTCTTGAGGTTGATATCCGGCGCCAGCGGCACCTTGCGGACGTGAACCTTGAGGATCTGTTCGCGGCCGACGACATCCGGATTCGGCACCACGACCTGGCGGTCGAAGCGGCCCGGACGCAGCAATGCGGGATCCAGCACGTCCGGACGGTTCGTGGCGGCGATCAGGATCACGCCTTCATTGGCTTCAAAACCGTCCATCTCGACCAGCAGCTGGTTGAGGGTCTGTTCGCGTTCGTCATTGCCACCGCCCAGACCAGCGCCACGATGCCGACCAACCGCATCGATTTCATCAATGAAGATGATGCAGGGCGCATTCTTCTTGGCCTGCTCGAACATGTCGCGCACGCGGGAAGCGCCGACGCCAACGAACATTTCGACGAAGTCCGAACCCGAAATGGTGAAGAACGGCACATTGGCTTCACCCGCGACCGCACGCGCGATCAGGGTCTTACCGGTACCGGGAGGGCCGACCAGCAGCACGCCGCGCGGAATGCGGCCGCCCAGGCGCTGGAACTTGCCGGGGTCGCGCAGGAATTCGACGATCTCCTGCAGGTCCTGCTTGGCTTCATCGACGCCCGCGACGTCCTCGAAGGTCACGCGGCCATGCGCCTCCGTGAGCATCTTCGCCCGCGACTTGCCAAAGCCCATCGCCTTGCCGGCACCGCCCTGCATCTGCCGCGACAGGAAGATCCACACGCCGATCAGCGCGATGAATGGCAACCATGAAACGAGCAGCGAGACGAACCACGGCACGTTGTCGCCCGGCGCCTTCGCGGTGATGGAGACCTTGGCATCATACAGGCGCTTGATCAGCGTCGGGTCAGACGGGGCGTAAGTGTGGAAGGTCGAGCCATTGGTGTAGGTGCCGTTGATCTCCGGCCCCTGAATGACAACGTCGCGCACCTTGTTCTGATCGATATCGCTCAGGAGCTGCGAGAACGGAATGTCCTGCGAGGCGGCGCGTTGACCGGGATTCTGGAAAAGCGTGAACAGCGCCAGCAGCAGCAGCACGATAATGACCCAGAGGGCGAAATTGCGCAGATTCGCGTTCATCGATCTTCCTTCGTCACCGCTGAAAACCGCGGCTCTTTTCCCTTGCATCGCCACAAGGCGATCACCCTGGGTCAGTCGGTTGCAATTTAAGTGCGACAGGGGCCGCTGCCAAGGGAACTGGGACGGACTATTTAACGCATCTAGGTGCTTTTCCGGTTGAAATCATGGCAACAACGGTCGGGTTTTCGGGAGGTGGTTAAGGCCGTTTGCGCGATACCGAGCGACGCGGCGGCGCCGGAGCAATCTTCAGCCGATTGCGGGTCAGCGAAATGACCGCGCCGGCAAGCGTTTGTTTCAGCAGAATACCGTCTCCCCTCGTCGCCATGGCCTGTTCCATCGCCACGGACAGGGTCTCGACCTTGCCAAGTTCTGCCGGCCCCTCGTGGCCGACATCATTGATCATCCGCAGCAGCAACCGGACGCGGATTTCCTCGGCCAGCCCCAGAAATGCAGCCGCATCGATGGCCTCTGGCACAAGGCCCGGGCTTCGCATAGCGAGAAAGCGCTCTGCGCCATCGGCCATCAGTTCAAGCGCCGCATCAGCCCGCGCGAGGCGCGCCGCCAGACGCGCCAGATTGCGTGAATCCATCCCTTCAGACGCCAGATCGGGCATCAGGGCGCGCAGCCGCGGCCGGGTGAAACGCGGATCCGTATTGGTGGGGTCGACCGCGTAGCCCAGCTTGGCCTTCCTGAGTGTCGCGATCAGCTGCGACTTCGAGAGTTGCAGGAGCGGACGAACGATCTGGATACCGCCGCGATCGGTCTGTGCGGCCATGGCGCTCAGGCCGGACAGGCCACTGCCGCGCGCCATTCGCATCAGGACCGTCTCGGCCTGGTCATCGCGCGTATGCGCCGTCATCACATGGCCAGCACCGGCTTTTCGGGCGGCATCGGCAAGCAATGCGTAGCGAGCCTCCCGGGCTGCTGCTGGAAGTCCTGTCTTCGGCTTGTCGCAGTTCCAGCGCAAGGTCCTGTGCGGCAGGTCGAGCGTTGCAGCGAGACGCTTCACCTCACGAGCCTCGGCTGCCGCCTCCGAACGCAGGCCGTGATCGACCGTGACGACCGTCAGTGCCGGACCGTGCTTCAGGCCCCGCCGCCAGCGTGCGGCGAGCCACATCAGGGACACCGAATCCGGCCCGCCCGAAACGGCCAGAACAAGAGCCGGCGCAGACACCCAACGGGCGAACAATTGCTTCGCCTGCTGGGCAGAAATCGGGGACTGATCGTCGTCGGCCATGCGCATCCAGAACCGGGGCTTGCCCCGGGTCAGAGCACCGGGCCACTCCAGCCTAGCACTTGTTGCGCTTCTGCTCGCGGTCCACGCCCTGCTTCACGCCGGTCGAGGCACGCGGATATTTGCGCGCAACCTCGCCGAAAGCGGCGCAGGCGGCTTCCTTTTCCTTCAGCGCGGCCAGTGACTGGCCGAGGCGCAACAGAGCGTCTGGCGCCTTGGCGGACGTATCGTACTTACTGGTGACACCGAGGAACGACTGTGCGGCATCGCGATACTTCTGGCGCTGGAAGTAGCTTTCGCCGAGCCAATATTGTGAATCCGCAATCATCGGATCGTTGGGATATTTCTGGCCGAAATTGCGCATGGTCTCTTCCGCCAGCGCATAATCGCGGCGCTGCATGTAGCCGAGGCCGAGGTCGAACTCGTCCTTCGGCGTCGCCCCGGGCGGCAATGTGGTCAGCGCCGGAGCGCCCCCGCCCTGCGCTGCACTACCCTGGCCGAGCGGCAGCGGCTCGCCCACCTCGCGGCCGCCGGGAGCGCCCACGGGCGCGTTGGCCTGCATGGGCAACTGCCCGCCACCGAGGGCGCGCGGCACGCCCGGCGCATTCGGATTGGCGTTAGGATCGAAAGCGTCGTTACGGCGGCCACCACGCTGAGCCGGCGCGGCATCCTGCGCGATCGGTGCGGGAGCTGCGTTGCCCTGCTGGTTGTAGGGTTGCTGGCCGTAGCCAGGCTGGGCAGCCGGCGCCTGATTGTAACCACCCTGCGGAGCCTGTAGCGGGACCGGCTGCTGCACAGGGGCTGCGGCGGCATTCGGGCGTGCGCCACCCGCCGGCGGCGCGCTGCCGGCCTGCAACTGGCGCAGCTGATCTTCGAGCTGTCGGTTACGGAACTGCAATTCCTCGTTCTGGCCGGTTAGCTTGCGCAGCTGGCCCTCGAGCTGCTCGATCCGCATTTCCGGATCGACGCCACCATCCTGCCGACCATAGGTCTGCGGCCGCTGCTGCTCCTGCTGCTGCCCCCAGAACTGCGCCGAGACGGGCGATGCCGTGACAAGCATGGAGGCGAAAAGCGCGGCACCGGCGAGCGACTGGAATTTGAATGACATCTTGGCCTGAGCGATGACTGAAACGCGCCCCGATGGCGCAGGAAACGATGAGTGCTGCACTACGCCGGAATTGTGACTTCTGGTAGCGACAAAGCCGCCCGAATCCAAATAGCCACTCACACAAAAACGGCGCCTGCCCCGTTCAGGCAGACGCCGCCACTCATATCACATCAAACGCTCAGGCGCCGGCGTTCAGCACGGTCACCGCACGGCGGTTCTGCGACCAGCACGAGATGTCGTTACACACCGCGACCGGGCGTTCCTTGCCGTAGGAGATCGTGCGCATGCGGCTCGGATCGATCCCGCGCGAGGCGAGATAGCTCCGCACCGACTGGGCGCGACGGGCACCGAGAGCGATGTTGTATTCGCGGGTGCCGCGCTCGTCCGCATGGCCTTCGATGGTGAAGGAATAGCGGTTGTACTGCTGCAGCCACTGCGACTGCTTGTCGAGGGTGGCCATGGCCTGCGGCGACAGCTCGGTCTGATCGCTTTCGAAGAAGACGCGATCGCCGACATTGACGACGAAGTCCTGCTGGCTGCCCGGAGCAGCTGCACCCGCCATCGCGCCATCAGCGCCGCCCATGCCGTTCTTGTTCGCGCAGGCGCCCATCGAGAGCGCCACAGCCAACACGGCAGCCAGTTTCAATCCCTGGAGGATACGCATCTGCTGAATCATTCCCGGAGCCTCCACGCTCACGCTTTAACCAACTGTCATCGGTCTACAGGGCGTTGGTTAAGCGAACGTTCCGTCAACCTTGACGAGGTGTTGCCAAAACCGATCAAAAGCCACAGGCCGCCGAAAAGCGTCGGCATGGTTAATGCTTATCAAATATGGCGTGACGGTGAAGCGAGCCGTTGATCTCTCTGTTTTTCCGCGGGATTCCATGGAAAACGGCCGCTGCATCGCTGCAGCGGCCGTTTGATCGTCTCACCCACTCCGCGGCAGGCCTGGTTCAGAGCTGCTGCGCCGAGTTGGCCTGCAGCAACTGGAACTCGGGCGTCAGGAGATCGGGCGCGAGAGGCTCGCTCTTGCGTTCGAACAGGGCCCTCCGCTCGAACTGGCTGGAGCGGAAATACGGATAACGCTCGAAGATCTTCTCGCGAACCATGTTGAAATCCGCTGCCATCAGGCAGAGCGGCTTCACCAGAGTCGGATAGGGCCGCGGCTCGCACAGAGGCGTCTGCAGGAACACGCGGCGATAAAAAGCACGGTGCTCGGCACGAACGGTGGCGGTGCCGATATCGGCATTGAAATAGGCGCAGGCGACATAGCCGAGGCGAACGGTGAGGTAAGGCAGTTCCGGAAACTTGGTGCGGTTGGCCGGATCAGCGACGAAGCGATTGGGATCGACGATGGTCTTGCCGGCTTCGATCTGCGGACGCAGCAGATCACCGAAGGCATCCACCGCCGGCGTGTCCGGATGGTCCGGCGAGCCGACGCTGATCCGCAGCGAGCTGGCCAGTTCGCCGTCCATATAGATGCCAAAGGTCCAGGAATTCGGCAGATCGTCGAAACGATCCTTCAGGCGACGCTCGGCCCGTGGCTCGATGGCACCTTCGTGCAGATAGGCCCGGTAGCGGAGACTGTAGATTGCCTCCTTTTCGGTCTCTGTCTCGGCAAGGCGATAATCTACGCGGTCCAGGATGTCTTGATGGCGAGGAGAAATATCGGTCACTTGATCGGCCGCAGCCATCATTCCATCTCCACGCGTACAAAACGCAATCAGTATGTGAGTAAGCCGAAGGTTAAAGCTTTATTAAAAGTTGTCAAAGGTTCTGCACTAGTTTGGTTAACCTTTTACCAACCGGCCGCAGATGAGATGAAACGTGATGGTTTTATTAGCAGCGGGAGAATTTCAGGCCGTGGTGCGGGCCGTCTCGCCGTTCAGCTCCGGCTCGCGTTCACGCCGCCCGTGCGACGCATCGAGCAACTGGCGGACACGCTGGGCGGGCACCGGACGGCTGAACAGATAGCCCTGGGCCTCCGTGATGGTGCCGTCGGCGCTGATCAGTTCGAGCTGTTCATTGGTCTCGATCCCCTCGACCACCACGGACATGCCGAGATCGGCGCTGAGACGGGCCACGCCACGCAGCAGCGTCAGCGGACGATCCGTATCGATGCCCTCGAGGAACGAGCGGTCGATCTTCACCTTCTGCAAGGGGAAGTTATGCAGATAGCTGAGGCTCGAATAGCCGGTGCCGAAGTCGTCGAGCGAGATCCGGCAGCCCGCGGCATGGAGCTGTGACAGCGCGTCGTGGGTCCACTGCGTATTGCGCAGCAGGGACGACTCGGTGATCTCGATTTCGAGGCGATGCGCGGGTAGCCCGGACACTTCGAGCGCGTAGCGCACTTCGCTCAGCACATCGCGCTGGTGGAATTGCTGCGACGAGAAGTTCACGGCGACGCTGACCGCATCCGGCCAGGTCATGCATTCGATACAGGCCTTGCGCAAAATCCACCGACCAAGATCGACGATCAGCCCCATGTCTTCTGCGATCGGGATGATATCGGCCGGAGAGACGGTCCCGCGCACCGGATGATTCCAGCGCAGCAGCGCCTCGCAGGTCGAGATGCGGCCTGACTTCAGATTGACCAGCGGCTGGTAGTAGATCTCGAATTCCTCGTTCGCGAGCGCCTTGCGCAGATCGAGTTCGAGGACGCGGCGCGCCTCGACCGTCTGGGCCATCTCGTCGCGGAAGAAGCAGAACGTACCACGCCCGGACGCCTTGGCGCGATAAAGCGCCATGTCGGCATTCTTGAGCAGATGATCGGCGCTGACGCCCGGCTCGGTGAGCGCGATGCCGATGCTGGCGCCGATCTCGACCTGATGATTGTCGATCTCGTAGCGTTCGCTGAGACGTTCCACGATCCGCATGGCCAGATCGGCCGCGTCGTGATTGGCCTTGATGTTGCGCTGGAACACGACGAACTCGTCGCCGCCGAAGCGCGCCACGAAATCCTCCGCCCGCAGCATTTCACGCAGACGGTCCGCCACCATGCAGAGCAGCTGGTCGCCGCAGGGATGCCCGAGCGTGTCATTGACCTGCTTGAACACATCGAGATCGACGAACAGCAGCGCCGACATCGTCGAGCTGTCGCCCATCTTCAGCATACGACCGATCTCGTTGCGGAAGCTCATGCGGTTCGGCAGGCCGGTCAGTTCGTCGAAGCGCGCCATGTGGCTGATGCGGGCTTCCGAATTGCGGCGTTCGGTGATGTCTTCCAGCAGCACCACGGTGCCGCCGCCGGCCATCGGCTGGAATTTCCACGAAAGCGCGCGCTCAACTTCATGCGCATGATCGAGCGTGGTGATTTCGGCAGCCTTGGAGCTCTCGATTTCAGCGATGATGGTCATCCCGCTCGCCGCCGAGACGGTGCCGGCATTGACGCACAACGAAACCAGCTCGCGCATGGTGATGCCGCTGCGAACCGCGAGATTGCCGGTAATCTCCATCATCTCGGCAAAACGATTGTTGAGCACGGCCAGCCGACCATCCGGGCCGAACATGCACAAGCCATTCGGCATGTTGTTCAAGGCGGTGTCGAACTGGCTGGCAATCGAGCCGACGCGTTCGGTCGCCAGCAGGGCCTTCACATAGACGTCGTGCAGGCGCAGCGTGATACGCCGCAGACCGATGAAGAACAGCACGTTCAGGAAGGCGAAGCCGATATAGTAGAAATTGCCATGGATGATCAGCGCCGTCGCCATCGGACCGCAGGCCAGAAGCACCTGCAGTTGCGCGATCTTCGGGCGCCCATAGGTGCGCCCCGCACCGGCGGCGATATAGGCGACGGTCACCGCGGTGCCGAGCATATGCGCGACCGGATCATCACTGCCGAGCAGCACAACCCAGCACCACAGACCGAGCGACGCCGCATAGAGCGAGCCGCCGATCATGTAGTTGCGCTCCCAATGCGCCGCCTCGTCGGGCGTCAGCGTGGTCTCGCGCTTCTCGTATCTGGACAGTTGCAAGGCGCGCAGCGCGCCGATGAGAATGATGAGGCCGGCGCAGGGCCACAAGAGGAGATTGCCGGTCTTGACCGCGGTCATGACAGCGCCAGTGCCGGCACAGACGGCGCCGGCCAGCATGGGGATCGGATTTTCGAACAGGGAGTCGACGAGCGCCGTGTAAATCGACGGCGACATTGACTTGCTATTCGTCCGGCTGTGATCGGCGAGTTGCATCGGGCGTTGGCGCGTCCATTTCAGGCGCACATTGGTACCGGGTCCTGATGAACTCTTTCTGAGGGAACATCCTTAGCGAACTATTTACAGCTGCAGATAAACGGAGAATCTGCCTGCAAATTCAGCGTGGTGGAAAAAGAATGCCGGTAAACACCGGCAATCAATACCTCTATCGCAAGAAAGTCTTTACGATAACAGCGGCGACCAGGCCGGGTCCGACGCGTAGCCCGGCGTCGGCACCTTGAGCTCGTTACGGCCGGACACGTCGACCGAATAAAGCGACGGGCCCGGACCGGTTTCACGGAAGAACATGACCACGCGGCCGTTCGGCGCGAAGGTTGGCCCTTCATTGTGATAACCCGAGGTCAGAATACGCTCGCCCGATCCGTCCGGCTTCATGATGCCGATGGAGAATTGGCCACCGCCCTGCTTGGTGAAGGCAATATAGTCGCCACGCGGCGACCAGACGGGCGTCGAATAGCTGCCTTCGCCGAACGAGATGCGCTGCGCGCCGCCGCCAGTCGCACCCATGACATAGATCTGCGGCTTGCCACCGCGATCGCTTTCGAAACAGATGCGTGCGCCATCCGGCGAATAGGACGGCGAGGTATCGATCGCCGGCGTGTCAGTGAGGCGCGTGGTGGACTTGGAGCGCAGGTCCATCACGAACAGGTTGGAATTGCCGCCCTGCTGCAGGCTCATGATGACGCGCTGGCCATCCGGCGAAAAGCGTGGCGAGAACGACATGCCGGGGAAGTTACCGACGATCTCCCGCTGTCCGGTCTCGATATTGAACAGGTAGACGCGCGGATCGCCCTGGCCGAACTCCATATAGGTGATCTCTTGCGTCGACGGCGAGAAGCGCGGCGTCAGCACCAGATCCGCCCCGCGGGTGAGATAGCGCACATTGGCGCCGTCCTGATCCATCAGCGCCAGACGCTTGACGCGGCGCTCCTTGGCGCCGGTCTCGTCCACGAACACGACGCGGCTGTCGAAATACCCCTTTTCGCCAGTCAGGCGCTCATAGATCTGGTCAGAGATGATGTGCGCAATGCGGCGCCAGTATTCCGGCGAGGTGAAGTATTGCTGGCCGGCGAGCTGCTGGCCGGTGGCGACATCCCAGAGGCGGAATTCGGCCTTGAGACGACCGTCGCCCTGACGGGTCATGCGGCCGGTGACCAGCGCCTGCGCGTTGACCGTCTTCCAGTTCTGGAAGTTCGGCGGCGCATCGATATTGACGGTCTTCTCGACGAAGGCGGCCGGGTCGATCGGCGCAAACAGGCCGCTGCGCTTCAGGTTGTTGGTGATGACCTGGGACACGCCATTGCTGACTTCATTGTCGGCACCGGTGCCGGCGTTGAAGGTCGGGATGGCAATCGGCAGCGGCGCGACATTGCCTTCGGTAATCTGCACTCGGGCCTGGCCGAACGCGGCGCGCGCGCCTGTACCAGCCAGCAGGCCGAGCGATCCAATGCCCGTAATGATCTGGCGGCGGCTCGGACGGGAAAACATCAGGGGCGATCCATTCTTGTCGGTCATGTTACAGCTTTGCTCGATCGGCGGCCCGGAAGGCGCGCTCAGGATGAGCGCTCGGTGAAAACGGGTTCAAAGAACTTCCACTCCTCAAAGAAGGCCGCCGGCAACTTGTAGGGCTGGCATTCGATGATGGCACGCAGTGCGCTCTCTTGATAGACGCGGAAATACGGCGTCGACGGATTGCTGATGGCCGACGGCTGCGTTTCCAGCGTGCCGTCGCGCTTCAGCTTCACGCTGAAGATGGCCTGGGTGAACTGCGCCTCGACGCCGCCATAGGGCTTCTTCCAGCAGCGCTCGACCTGCGACTTGAACATCGCGCCCCAAGTGGCGACGTTGTTGGCGGCATTCCCCTTGGAGAGCCCCAGCGCCGCCGTCGGATTGAGATCCGAGCCAGTCGCCGAATTGCGGGTCGGGTCGCGCTTGTCGATCAAGGCCGCGATCTTCGACTGATCGAACACGCGCTCGGCCTTCTTCGCTTCTTCAGCTTTTGCCTTGGCCTCTGCCTTGGCTTTCGCTTCGGCATCCGCCTTGGCCTTTGCTTCAGCCTTTGCCTTGGCCTCTGCTTTCGCCTTGGCTTGTGCTTCGGCTTTCGCCTTGGCATCGGCCTGAGCCTTTGCGTCGGCCTCGGCCTTCTCTTCGGCAAGCTGCTTCGCCTCTGCCGCGGCAGCAGCTTTCGCCTCCGCCTTGGCCTTGGCATCTGCCACAGCCTTCGCGGCAGCCTCGGCCTTGGCAGCGGCTTCCGCCTTGGCTGCCGCTTCCGCAGCAGCCTTGTCCTCGGTCTTCGGCTGTTCCTTCGGCGCGACTTCGGTGATGACAGGCGCCTTCTTGTCGTCGATCTTGCCGATCGCCTCATCCGGCGGTTTGGCTTCCGCGATCTTCTCGACCTTCGGCTTCGGATTGTCCTTCTTGCCGGTGCGCTCGCCGGCCATGGCCTTCGCCAGCTGGTCGTCGGAAATGACGTCCACGGCCACGGAATCTTCCGGATGTACTTCCAGCGCCTTGGAGTCGAATGTGAACAGGCCCCAACCGAACACGAGCAGATGCAAGGCCACAGACGCGAGCAGCGTCTTGTCGACCTTCCCCATCAGTTCTTTCATCCTGCTCATGACCGCTGCGCCATCGCCTTACGATCCCTGCTCCGGCAGGATCACGATATTGGCCTTGAAGCCGGCAGCGCGAACCATGCCGAGCAGCTTCATCATGTCCGTGTAGCAGACATCGCGGTCGCCGCGCAGGAACACGGTGTTGTCCGTGTCCGTCCGCGTGGAGCGGATCGCGGTGATCTTGGCGGCCAGTTCACTCTGCGGCACCAGCGCGTCGGCGATATAGGTTTCCACGGCCGAATTGCAGCTGCCGCCGGTGCGCTTCACCGAAACCGTGAGCGGAGGCGCGTTCTGTGACGCCGACTTGCCGCCGCTGGCGATGGGCAGATCAATGTCGATGGTCGAGGTCATCAGCGGCGCCGAGACCATGAAGATGATCATCAGCACCAGCATCACGTCGACCATCGGCGTGACGTTGATTTCGGCCATGACGGCAGCGCGCCGGCGTCCCCGCCGGCTCCCGCCCCCACCGCCTGCTGCTGCATTCATCCCCATGATCGGGCGCTCATCACACTATTCAAACCACCGGCCATCAGGCGCGCTCATCGATCTGGCGCGAGAGAATGGCCGAGAACTCGTCGGCAAAGCCTTCCAGGCGCAACGCCTGCCGGTTCACTTCTGCCGTGAATTTATTGTAGAAAATGGTCGCCGGGATGGCGGCGATAAGGCCGATGGCGGTGGCGAACAGCGCTTCCGCAATGCCCGGCGCGACCACCGCGAGCGACGTATTCTTCGAAGCCGCGATCGCCTGGAAGCTCGTCATGATGCCCCAGACGGTGCCGAACAGACCGACGAACGGGCCGGCGGAACCGACCGTCGCCAGCACCAGCAGCCGGCGCTCGAGCCGCTCGACCTCACGGGCGATGGACACATTCATCACTTTGTCGATACGCATCTGCAGGCCGGTGAAGGAGCGCGCCTGGCTCTCGAAGGAACGCTTCCACTCGCGCATGGCGGCGACGAAACAGGCAGCCATCGACTGGGTCGGCTTGGCAGACAGTGCGCGATAGAGATCCTCGATGGACTCGCCCGACCAGAATGCCTGTTCGAAACGATCCATGGCACGGCGGGTGCGCGAGTAGAGAAACATCTTGTCGATCGCGATGGCCCAGACCCAGACCGAGCAGCCGATCAATCCGGCCATGACGGCCTTGACGATCCAGTGCGCCTGCAGGAACAGACCAATCAGCGACACGTCGGTCGACACCAGCGGCATGGCTGACTGTGCGACATCCGGATTCATTAGCGGTATCCTCTCAACGCAATATCCCCCTCGACCGGCATCCCGCCGATCGATCATGCAGTCACGCGCCGAACCGGGCGCGATAGCGCCAGGGCACGTCCTTGTTCAGTGCATGGATGACCCGTCCGAGGCCGGGCCCTAAATTCCCTGCCAACATGTCAAAACAAGGGCTTCGCGCGCATTTCTGCGGCTCTTACCAGAGCCCGGCTATGGTTAATGTTGCGTTACCACGGCCGTTGCCGCGGAGGAATGAAGCTCCGTTCGCTTGTTCGTGAACAGCGCGTGACATCTCAAACGAAGCCGCCCGCCTGTGAGAACAGGCGGGCGGTTGAGGGATCAAGGCGGCAAACTGCCCTGCTCCGGTATGTTGATCCTGCTTACATCAGCCCTGCGACTGATTGTTGTCGGCCGGCGGCGGGGTCGGGCGCTGGCGGTGCTGAGCCATGAACTGGTCGAATTCTTCCTTGTCCTTGGCATGACGCAGGCGCTCGAGGAAGTTCTTGAACTCGTGCTGTTCCTCTTCGAGGCGACGCAGGGTTTCGACGCGATACTCATCGAAGGCGCGGTTGCCGGAAGACGGCTCACCGAAACCGAAGCCGCCGAAACCATGGCGCTCCATGCGGCCGCGCATGCGCTCCATCTTGTCCTGCATCCGCTGCATCTTGTTTTCGAAACGACCCTGACGATCCCAGCAACCCATGTTTCTGCTCCCGAGTTTGAAGAAGAGAAGTGCGAGGCCAATCGGCCACCAGACGATAAAGCCGAGCACAATGAGCACGATGTGCCATGGCGAACGAAGGCCATAGGTCACGCGCTCATCGTAAGGGCGACGGCCCCAGCGATTGAGATCTGCGGTGTCAGACATCTTCCTCTCCATCGGCGGCACCATGCCGCTTGTGAATGTAAATAACATTTACATACGTAGAGCACGGGTCGGTTTTGTCAAGGCGGCCAGAAGGCCGACCGCTCACATAATCGAGAGGTGGCCTGCGGCTATTTGGGCGCAGTGCCCCACGGGCCGGATTTTGGCTCTGCGGGTTTGTCGTTTTCAGGGGGCTTCTGGTCGGCTGGAAAACCGAGACCACGCAAATAAATCAGCGCACCGGCTTCCAGCAGATCGTCGGGAGACATCGGCAGCTTGCGGCGCGCGGCATCGCCGCGACCAAACAGCGAGGCGATGCCGTGCGACATCGACCAGATATGCAACGCCATCATCAGCGCCGGCGGCCGCGGCACGCCCGGCGGCGTCAGCGCAGCCAGACGCTCCGCAGCTGCGCGGATGACGCCGAAAGCGCGTTCGCTCGCTGCCATCAGTTCGGGGCTGGAATCCACGGGGATGCCGGACTCGAACATCGCCGAATAGAATGCCGGCTCGTTGCGCGCAAAGGCGAGATAGGCCCTGCCGAGCCGCTCAAAGGCCATGACGGTATTCGGCCGTCCGTCGTCCCAGGCCTGCGTCAGTGCCTGCTCGAACTGCTCGAACCCGCGCTGGGCAATGTTGGCCAGCAAGTCGTCACGGTCGCGAAAATGGCGATAGGGCGCGGCGGCACTGACGCCGGCCGTGCGCGCGGCATCGGCGAAGGTGAAACCTGCCGGTCCCTTCTCAGCGATCAACCCCAGCGCCGCCTGCAGCAGCGCCTCTTTCAGATTGCCATGATGGTAGCCGCGGTCGCCGCGACGGTCCTTGTTCCAGCTCATGTGAAGGGCTTTTACATGAGCCGGATCAAGAGGTCATCCGGAAAGAGGAGGATCAGACCTCGACCACGCGTTCGTTATGAACGCAACGGCAGTCCATTTCATATTCGAGCCCTTCAATCGGCGGGCGATTGAAATGCCAGGTCAGACCGTTCCGGAACACACCACGGCGGCCGAGCTCGCTTTCGAGGATCGGGTAGACGTCCTGGACGGTATAGAGCTGGGCGCCCGTGGTCTGGCTCCAGTTACCCGAGAAGGCGCTCATGCGGCGCTCCATCTCGTCGAGCACGAATTTCGCCTTTTCCAGCATGCCGGATGGGCTGGTATCACCGAACCGCACGGTGTGGTCGCGATAGTTGCCCTTGCCTTCGGTCGCCTCGCCGCTGCCGGCGATGACGAAGGATGGTGGCGCATCTGGCGCGACTGTCGTGAACGAGAAGGCGTAGAAGCCCGGCGCCGACGGCGGATCGATCTTCGGACAGACATTGCTGCGCGCGATCGGATTCACGCGATCCTTCATGATGCCCCAGTCTTCGAGCGTCTTGATGTAGATCTCGTTGAAATCGATGAACCCCTGTTCGGTGAAGGGCGCAGGCGAGCGCAGTTCGCAAGCCGCAAAGGATGTGAGCGGCCGGCCCGCGGCCTTGATGATCTCGGCGATCTTCGCAAAACCTTCCTTCAGCGGCACCACTTTCGAGAAGCGTACGCGCTCCAGCGCAAAGCCGGGCAGCGCGCCGACGCCGCAGGAATACTGGAACACGCCGGGCATGTAGCGATAGCCGCTATTGGGAGCTTCGACAGTTGCGATCATGGTGGCCTCTTTCGGATCAAACAGTGGTCAGTCTTCGAGGACGCCGAGATAGGCGTCGCGGATGATGGGATCGGCGAGCAGTTCGGCACCCTGCCCGGCGCGCACGATACGTCCCATATCCATGATGTAGGCGTGGTGGCAGAGATCGAGCGCCGTGGTGACGTCCTGCTCGACCAGCAGGATCGACATGCCTTCGGCGTTCAACTGGCGCAGCGCTGCAACGAGTTGCTCAACGAGCAAAGGCGACAGGCCGAGCGACAATTCGTCGATCATCAGCAGCCGCGGCGCGCTCATCAGGCCGCGACCGATGGCGCACATCTGCTGCTCGCCGCCGGACAGCGTGGCAGCCGCCTGGTTGCGCCGCTCGCGCAGCTTGGGGAACGTCGTATAGACGCGGTCGAGATCCCGCTTCAGTTCAACGCTGCTTGCCTTGCGCGAATAGGCGCCCATCAAAAGATTGTCCTCGATGCTCATGGCGCCGAACAAACGGCGGCCTTCGGGCACGTGAACGATGCCATGGGCAAGGATCGCTGCTGCTGACGCCTTCGAGAGATCGACGCCTTCGGAGATATAGCTTCCGGATTGGCGCGGGATCAGGCCAGACAGCGCGCGCATCAGCGTCGTTTTGCCGGCGCCGTTGGAGCCGATCAGCGCGGTGATTTCGCCGGAGCGCACCACCATGTCGATGCCCCACAGCACCTGTATTTCGCCGTAGCCGGCGCAGACCTCTTTGAGTTCGAGCATCGGATGATCAGCCACGGGCGGCGTTCCGTTGTGCATATTGCTGGCCGAGATAAGCGTCGACGACAGCCGGGTCCTTGATGATGTCGCGCGGCGCACCATCAGCGATCAGCCGGCCATTATGCAGCACCGCGATCCGCGTGCAGACATTCAGCACCACTTTCATCAGATGCTCGATCATCACGATGGTGATGCCGTCCGCCGCAAGCTGATGGATCAGCTTCGTCGCGCGCTCGACCTCGGCGCTGTTGAGGCCGGCATTGACCTCGTCAAGAAACAGCAGCTTCGGCTTCATCGCCAGCGCCTTGGCAAGTTCGAGGCGCTTGCGCATCGCGAGCGTCAGCGTCGCCGCGGACTGGTCGGCCTGGGCGTCGAGACCAACAAACGACAGATGCACCCGCGCCGCCTCACGCGCGGACTTAAGGCTTTCGCCCGGCTGCGAGAACAAGGCGGCCGCCGCGACATTGTCGAGTGCCGAATATTCGGCGAAGGGCTGCACGATCTGGAACGTGCGCGACAGGCCCATGCGCGCCGACTGATAGGTCTTGATCCGCGTGATGTCCTTGCCATCGAAGGTGACGACACCCGACGACGCCGGCGTCACGCCGCAGATGGTGTTCACCAGCGTCGTCTTGCCGGCGCCATTGGGGCCGATCAGGCCGACCACCTCACCCCTGTTCACCGACAGCGAGACATCGCTGAGCGCTTTCAGCCCGCTGAAATGGCGCGAGACATTGCTGAGATGCAGGATTTCGTGCGCCGGCTCAGACATGGCTGGCCTTTCGTCCGAACAGCGCCTGCCGGATTTTCTCGATCCGCAGCGAAACCAGACCATGCGGCAGGAACAGCAGCAGCAGGATGATCAACACGCCGAGTACACCGGAATGGATCTGGATGTAGTTGCGCCAGACCACCTCCTCGAGACCGAGATAGAGGAAGGCGCCGAACACCACGCCAAGCGGCGAACCGAGCCCGCCCATCAGCGCCATCACGATCGGCTTTACCGAATAGAGGATGTCGAATACGTCGGACGGATCGATGTAATGCACCCAGGCCGCATAGAGCCCGCCGGCCGCGCCGACGAAGCAGGCAGAGAGGCCGAAGGCGATTGCCTTGTAGAGCGTCGCATTGAGGCCGACCATGCTCGCCGCCGTCTCGTTCTGGCGGATGCAGTTGAGGCCGAAGCCGAGCTTCGATGTCGCCACAATCGTGACGGTGATGGCCGTGATCAGCAGCAGACCCCACATCGCATAAAAGAAGAATGTCGCATCCGACATCACGCTCGATCCCGACACCAGCGGGATATTGAGGCCCATGCCGCCGCCGGTGAGATCGGTCGCATTGTTGACGAGCTCGCGGAACACCTCCACCAGCGACAGCGAGGCGATGGCGAAATAGTGCCCGCGCAGACGCAGCAGCACCGCGCCGAACAATGCCGCCAGCAACAGGCAGAACACCAGCGACACACCCACCGACACCAGCAGGGGCACGCCCTTGTTCATCAGGATGCCGGTCGTATAGGCGCCGAGACCGAAGAAGGCAGCGGTTGAAAAGGACGGGTAGCCGGCAAAACCGCCGACAATGTTCCAGGACAGTGCGAACACCGCATACATGCAGGCGATGGTGCCGAGGCGCAGCGCATAGGCCTCGCCGAACAGTGGCAGCGCTGCGACGCAGGCCAGGAATCCGAACAGGGCGTAATGGGACCGGGTCATTCAAAGCCCTTCCGGCCAAGCAGGCCCTGCGGCCTGACGATGAGGAACACGATCAAGAGAACGAAGGACAGCGTCACCGCATGGGCGGGGCCGAGATAAACCGAGCCGATGCCTTCGACCAAAGCCAGCAGCAGGCCACCCGCCAGCGCGCCGGAGACGCTGCCGAGGCCGCCGAGCACGCAGACCACGAAAGCCTTGCCGAGATAAGCCGACGAGGTGAGCGGCGAGATCGGGAAGATCAGCGCCATCAACACGCCGGCACAGCCCGCGAGCGCTGCACCGAGGCCGAAAGCGACCGCATAGATGGATTTGACATCGACGCCCATCAGCACGGCGGCATCGCGATCGAGACGGACCGCCACGATGGCGCGACCGATCTTGGAGCGACGCAGCAGCAGATAGAGCAGGAAGGTCAGGAACAACGCAGCGCCGGTCGCGATCAGGCGGTCGATGGGCACCACCACATCGAAGATCGAGATTGATCCGGTCGGCGGGCTGAGGATGAGCTTCCGGTAGTCAGCCTTGAAGTAATAGATCATCGCATTGTTCAGGATCAGATCGAGCCCGAAGGTCAGCGTCAGCGTTACCAGCACCGGTGCGGTGATGACGCGGTTGAGCAGTATGCGCTGCAGGATGTAGCCGAACACGAAGAAGGCTGGCGCCGCGATCAGTAGCGAATACCAGGGCGACAGGCCGAGCGAATTATAGGCGCCCCAGGCCAGATAGGCGCCGAGCACGATGAACGAGCCGTGGATCAGGTTGATGACGTTGAGCACACCCCAGACCAGCGAGAAACCGATCGCAATACAGGCATAGAGACACCCGAGCACGAGTGCATTGATGAGAACCTGGACTGCCAGCATGTGGATTCCTCGCCGGTCGCGGCCGTTGCTCAGTTCACGCCGAGCTTGAAGTCACCCTGCTTGATCGCGTCAGGGAAGAGCACGATCGGCTTGCCACCCTGGATCTGGAAGACTGGCGGCTCGAGCGAGTTGATCTGGCCGTTGGCCCCGAATTTCACCGGGCCCCAGAAGGTCACGACGTCCATCTTGGCAAGTTCGTCACGCACCTTGTCGCGGTCGAGCGAACCGGCCTTTTCGATGGCCATCTGGAACAGCGCGCCGCAGACCGCCGCCGATGCATGCGCATAGTCCGGCTCGGCCTTGTATTTGTCCTTGAACAGCTTCACGAAATTCGCGGTGGAGCCGAAGATGTCCTTGCCGTCATATTTTTCGGCTGGATGCCACCACGAGGCGCTGGAGATGTTCTCGGCATTCGGACCGGCGGAGTCGATGAACTCCTGATAGGCCGGACCGGCGATCATCGTGACGACACCCGCCTTGATCTGCTGGTCGGCCATCTGCTTGCGAACCAGCAGCAGGTCGTTGGTGTAACCCGTGACGAAGATCCATTGCGGCGCCAGCGACTTGATCTGCGACAGGGTCGCAGAGTGATCGAGCGTATTGATCGCGTATTTCTCGAAATAGACGACCTCGAGTCCGTTCTCCTTGGCAGACTTCTCCATTTCCTGCGCGATGGCGAGCGGGAACAGGTCGTTGCGGGCGAGGATCGCAACTTTCTTCACATCGGTCGCCTTCGCCTTGACGAGCTTGGTCAGCGGCGTGGTCAGCGTGTCGTTCGGGGTGAAGGTGCCGAACAGATATTTGTAGTTCTGGTCGTAGACCTGCACCGACGATGCCGTCGCGGCCAGCATCGGCATCTTGTATTTCTCGGCGATCGTGCTCGCGGCCTTGGCAGCGCCCGAACCGAACGGGCCGAACATGAAGTTCACCTTCTCCTGGGTGATCATCTGTTCGGTGGTCTGCACCGAGCGCGGCGTATTCGACTGATAGTCGGAATAGACGATCTCGACCTTGTATTTCTTGCCGCCGACATTGATGCCGCCGGCCTTGTTGGCCTGCTCGGCCCAGAGATCGTAGCCCTGCTGCTGCTTCACCGCTTCCGGCGCCAGCGGGCCGGTGATCGGCAGCGGCGCGCCGAAGCGGATGACATCCTGGGCCGAGGCGATGGATGTCGCCGCGGCGAAGCCGGCCACCGCCAGCGCGAGAGAGGCTGAAATGCGTGTCGGGAAGGCAGACCGGAGGCGAAACATTCAAATTCTCCATCAGGGACGGTGACTTTGACCCGATGGAAAGACTGACAAATTTAGATATCGAATAAAAGCATTGAAATTCGACGCATCCGATCTGAAAATCAGAACGCTAGCCAGCCCCTGCCGCCGCAGCGGGCATCGCTCGCGAGAGACAGGTTGATGATCGAATCCACTGCCATCCGCTATTTTCGCGTCGTGACCGAATGCGGCTCGATCAAGCAGGCGGCCGCAGCACTGCGGATCGCTCCATCTGCGATCAGCCGCCAGGTGCAGGGGCTGGAGGAAGAGCTTGCGGTCAAACTGTTCGAGCGCGGCGCGCGCGGCATGAACCTGACCGACGCCGGCCATGTGCTCTATCGCTATGCAATCGACAATCGCAGCCAGCTCGACGGGCTGCGAAGTCAGGTCGAGGAATTCGCCTCACTGCGCCGCGGTCAGGTCAAGATCGCCACAGTCGAGGGGATGCTGTCGGACTTCCTGCCAGGTGTTTTCACCGATCTCTCACAACGATATCCGGGCATTGCCCTGTCCGTCACCGCCGTCGGCTCCCGCGACGTTGTGGAGCTGGTCGGACAGAACGAGGTCGATCTCGGCCTGATCTTCGGCCGCGCCAACCGCCGCGATCTCAACGAACTCGGCCGCATGCGCCAGCCGGTCTGCCTGATCGTCTCGCCCCGGCATCCGCTCGCGGCGCAGCCTGCGATGCGCATGAAGGATCTCGCGGGGCTGCGTGTCATCCTGCCGGACACATCCTTCGGTATCCGCCAGGAGCTCGACAAATCCTGCGCCCAGGCCGGCATTCAACTGGAAATATGCAGCGAGACCAATTCCCTCGCTTTCGCCCAAACCATCACCGCCCGGACGGATCTCGCGACCTTCATGCCGATGGTCTCTGCGATGGCGCAAATCAATGGCGGCCATCTGGTCGCCGTGCCACTGCGCGACAAGCGGCTCGAAGCCACGCAGGTTACCCTCGTCCAGCTCGCCGCGCGCATGGCTTCCCCCTCGACCCGCCTCGCGGCGGAGATGCTGATGGCGCGGATGAAGGAGCTGGACGACTAGCTCAAGCCGCGATCTTCGCCGCCAATGCGCGAAAACGCGCCAGCTGATCCGACTTCAGCGCCCGCGCCTCGTCGCGGCCGACAAACACCTTGAACATCACGCCGCCATCCAAATTGAGGAAGGCGACAAAGGCCGAGGATTTGCCCATGAACGGCCGCTCGACGAATGCGATGCCGCCACACCGTTCATGGCGCAGATGGCCGTGCAGGCCCTTCGGCTCGGTCAGATTGTAGTAGCCGTGACCGAGCTTGCCCGGCGACAGCGGCGCCGTGGTTTCAAAGATGCCATCCTCGGTGTGGACGATCAGCGTCACCTCGCCCCATTCGGCGATGTCCTGCATCGCCGAGACAAAGGCATCTGCACCGCCGCCGATCTTCACCATCTCGGCCGGCAATGCCTCGATCACCGCACGCGGCGTCACGCCGCGCTCATGCGCGACGGTCTCGATTACGGCGCCGGGGTTCTCGGCCATGTGAGCCCTGAGGGCGGCAAGATCAGCATTCGACATGGTCTGCTCCGTGATCGATCGCGATGCGCACCGTGTTCAGGCTGCGTTGCTGTTCTTCTCGGTCTGGATCACCTCGAACCCCTCGAACTTCGGATGACCGAGATAGAGGCTGGCGCCTGCCGACTTGTTGTCAGCGCGCGCATGCGCCTTGCGGAATTGCTCGGACTTGGTCCAGCCCTCGAAATTGGCCTTGCTGGCCCAGACCGTGTGCGAGGAATACAGCGTGTGATCCTCGGCCACCGGGCCCTTCAGCAGGTGGAATTCGACGAAGCCCGGCAATTCGCTGAGATAGGATTCACGGCTGGCCCAGATCTGCTCGAAAGCCTGCTCGGAGCCGGTTTTGACCTGAAAGCGGTTCATGGCGATGAACATGGAGATTTCCTTTTAAATGTCTGTCGGGTGCATCATAAGCGAAATCGCGCCCAGGCATGAGCGCGATCTGCTTGGAGATTAGCTGATCCAGATGGCGGTTATGCGCCGCCGAAGTGAATCTTCAAGCCACCTTTGTAGACGATGCCAGGGCCGGGGCTGGTCCAGAGCACATCGTTCTGAGTCGTGCCATCCGCACCCGCGCCCGGAATAGCGTAGGGCCGATAGTACTTGTTCAGAATGTTGTCGACACCAAAATTCAGGGTCACGTCTGGCGTGGGCTGATAGGCCACGTAGAGATTGACCAGATCGTACGAGGTCGATGGCACATAGCCAGCCGGGATATCGGTGATGGCGCCGACAGAGGCCCACTGGGCCGAGATGATCAGCTTGCGGTCAAGCAAGCGGAGACCACCGGTGGTCGTGACCTTGCGCGGCTGGATCGTGGCCAGACCAACATTGGTATCGGCATTCTTTCCGCGCTGAAGCGTGGCGCCGACGCCAAGGAACCAGTCGCCCGCATCATAGGATGTCTCGGCTTCGAAACCCTCGATCTTGGCGGCTGCAATGTTCTGGTACTGATAGAACTGGCTAAACCGCCCCGGTATCGGGAAGCCCATGAAGGTCAGCGGCGAAGGCACCGGAGTCGAAGCAACCAGGTCGATATAGTTATCGACGTCGTTGCGGAAGAAATTGAACTTCGCACGGAAGCTGTCGCCGGCCGTGAAGATGCCATTGTACTTCAGATTAACGCCGACTTCCTTGTTCTTGCCGACTTCAGCACGCAGGTTCGGGTTCGGCAGGAAGCAGAACAGACCTGAAGTCCCATCGGCGCAGTTGAACAGGGTCGGACCGCCGCCAGTGGCATGACCGCCCGCGATCAGCGTCTCCGTGATCGACGGCGCACGATAGCCCTCCGCGTAGCTGACATAGGGCGTGAAACCGGCGACGGGTGTGACGCCGACGGTGATTTTCGGCGACAGGCGATCACCGCTCGACGACGTGGTCCCGCCAACTCCTGTCCCCGCCGAGTTGAGCTCATAGTGATCGTAGCGCAGCGCGCTGATCACTTCGAGCCAGCTCGAATAATTGTTTCTCAGCTGGATGAAACCGCCACCAACGGTGCGCTCACCGCTTGGCGTGGTGATGTTGGAGTTACCGCGGGAATCCCAGGTCGTGACCTTGTCGTTGAAGACATCGAAACCGTAAGTGACGGCATTGCGCCATCCGCCAACATCGAAACGCGACGTGTTGTTGACGTCGACGCCGATGGTATCGAGCAGATAACCGCGGCGATCGCCGACGCAGCCGGAAATGTTGTTGCCGGGATTGGCCAGCGTACACGTGCCAGAGCCTGCCGTGATGCGGTTGTTATAAGTCTTGATCTGATCGTTGTCGGTGCGATTGCCATACAATGTGGCGCTCCAGTCGAACAACATGTCGTCGGGCCTGGAATACTTCCACGTCATGGTGCCGGTGTAGGTCTTGGCATTGGAGCCGTAAATCGACGAGCCGGTAATGGCCGCAGCCGGCGCTGCCGTGGTGGTCGGACCGCGATTCATCTGGCCGACGCTGTATTGATAGTCCTGGAAAAGACCGCCGAACTTGATCTCATGGCCATCCGCCGGGCGAACCGTCAGCTTCATGAGGCCGGCGGCGATATCGTTGCCGGTGTTGCCGATCTCGGTGCCGTCACCGTCCTTGTAATTGCCCTGGGTCCTGTAGACCGCGCCGCCAAAGACATCGACGGTCGGATCGACGCGCACGCCGCCGAACACCGAAGCGAGGCCGCGGTTGTTGTTGGAGCCGTAGGAGCCGCCCACATCGACGCCCCAGCGCTCACCCGGCCGTAGCACATCGTTGATATCCTTGGTCCGGAACGAGGCAACACCACCGATGGCGCCGGAGCCGTAGATATTGGCCGTCGGCCCGCGGGTGATGTCGATGCCGCCGATCAGTTCGGGATCAAGGAAGAACGAGCCGTTCGCATTGTGGCCCGTGCGCTGGTAATTCTGACGCGCGCCATCAACGACCACGGCAACACGACCGAAATCCTGAAGGCCGCGAATATTGATCGCTGTCGACGGATCGTCACCGCGGTCCTGCATCCAGACGCCAGGAACGTTATAGAAAAGCTGACTCAGCCGGCTCGGCTGCTGCAGTTGAATTTGCTCCTGATTCACCACGCTGACCGGAGCCAGCGCATCGATAGCGCGTTCCTGCGTTTTCGACGCCGTCACCGTGATTTCATCGAGCGACTGGGTCGATCGGCCTGCCTGAGCACTGGCATTGGCGACCTCCGGCGGAAGCTGAACTGCAGGCGCCGCGGCGCGCTTCTTCTTCGGCTTCGGCTTGGCCGGCTGCACCGTCTCGACAGACTGAGCCATTGCGTCCTGCGCAATGAATATCCCCAACGCCGCAACGGACACACCCAACAACAAGGCGCGCGCAGTCCCGCTTCCGAGAGCCATGACCTAATTCCCCAAGTCAAATGATGATCATGGCTGGCTGGCGCTGCGCGATGGGCAGGGCGTGCTGGCTCGGACACGACTCGGCGACCCCCGCCACCAAACCGCCATTTTCGAATACGGGCCTGTGACAAAAGGGTCAACTGACCCTCCGCCTGTTTACATTGATTATAGACTGCAACGCTTGGCGATGCCGGTTGCCAAAACCTATAACTGCCACAGGAATTCTCATCGACCGGGCAGATTGATACGATGGACACGGGCTCTCACGACGGCCGTAATGCCGCGGGCATCAAGGCTCAGGCTCAGCGCAGCATTTTCGTGGATGGCGACCGCATGGACAGCAAGGAGCTGTTCGCCGATCAGCGCGAATTGCTGATCACCCATGGCGAGGACACCTACCGGCTGCGTCTGACCTTCCAGAACAAGCTGATCCTCACCAAATGACCCGAAAGGCGGCAGCCAACCGAGGCACCTTCACGCGCATGCTGCAATGCGTGGCATTGAGCGGCTGTCTCGCGCTCTCGGCTGCGGCTGCCGCCGAGGATGTCGTCATCCACGACGCCCGCGGCCGCGATGTCACCATCGGCCACCCGACCCGCATCGTCTCGATCGGCGGCGCTGTCACCGAAATCCTCTATGCACTGGGCGCCGACGACCGGATCGTCGCGGTCGACACCACCAGTCTGTTTCCGGCCAGGGCGATGACCGACAAACCCAATGTCGGTTACATGCGGCAGCTGTCCGCCGAAGGCGTGCTCGGCCTCAATCCGCAGCTCGTGCTGGCCATCGCGGGCGCTGGCCCGAAGGAAACCATCGAGGTCATCGACTCCGCGAAGATCCCGCTGATCATGGTCCCGGAGTCGTTTTCAGAGACCGGCATTGTCGACAAGATCCGGATGGTGGCAAAAGTCACCGGCCTCGGATCGCGCGGCGAATGCCTCGTCAAATCCGTCGAGACCGATCTCGCCGGACTGCGCGAGCTGCGTGCCAAAGCGAAGGCGCCGGTGCGGGTGATGTTCGTGATGTCGTTCGTCGACGGGCGCGCCATGGTGTCCGGCCAAACGACCGCCGCCAACGAGATCATCAAGCTGGCCGGCGGCACCAATGCGGTGGACGGTTTCGACGGCTACAAGATCATGAGCGACGAGGCGATCGCCGCAGCCAGGCCGGATGTCATCCTCACCATGGAGCGCGGCAAGGACTCGGTGCAGTCGGCTGCGATTTTTGCCAGCCCTGCCTTTGCGCTGACACCCGCGGCCAGGGACAAGAGCTTCGTGGCCATGGACGGGCTGTATCTGCTCGGCTTCGGCCCGCGCACCGCATCGGCCGCACATGATCTGGCAGTGAAGATCCATCCGGCGCTTTCCAGGGATACTGCAGCGTTTCAGGCAGGGTCAGCGACCGTCAATTGCCGTCAATGACATGAGCGCTTCTGACGCCAAGCCGACTGCGCTGATCAGGACGCAGCATCGCGTCCGACGCCCGCCTGCCCTGCTGGTGGTCGGCGGACTTCTTGTCTTCCTGTTGCTGACCACGATCGTTGCGACCACCATCGGCGCGGCCGGCATTCCGATTGCGCGGCTGCCGGCAGCGCTCGGTTTTGTCCCACCCTCGCCCGGCGACGCCTTCCATGCGCGCGATCAGCTGATCCTGTGGTCTATCCGGCTGCCGCGCATTGCGGTGGCGGCGATGATCGGCGGCATCCTCGGCGCGGCCGGCGCCATCATGCAGGGACTGTTTCGTAACCCGCTGGCAGACCCCGCACTGGTCGGCGTCTCCAGCGGCGGCGCGCTGGCGGCAGCGAGCGCCATCGTCATCAGCGACAGCCGTTTCGCCATCCACGTCCAGTTCATGCAGCCGGTCCTGCTGCCGCTCGCCGCCTTTGTCGGCTCGCTGCTGACCACGATCATCCTCTATCGCATCGCCACCCGCAGCGGCCGCACGTCCATCGCCATCTTTCTGCTCGCCGGTCTTGCGATTGCAGCGATTGCCAATGCAGGCATCGGCCTGCTCGTCTTCATCGCCGACGACCGCCAGCTGCGCGACATCACCTTCTGGCTGCTCGGATCGCTCAGCGGCGCCACCTGGAGCAAGGCGACGACCATCGTTCCGGTTTTCGCGATCGCCCTGGTTGCCATGATCTTCATCCATCGCGGCCTCGATGTGCTGATCCTCGGCGAATCCGAAGCATTCCATTCGGGCATCGATGTCGAGCGCCTGAAGCGCATCTGCATTGTCATCATCTCCGCCATGACCGGCGTTGCCGTTTCCATCTGCGGCGTGATCGGCTTTGTCGGCATCGTCGTGCCGCATCTGCTGCGGTTGATGATCGGTCCCGGCCATCGGCTGTTGCTGCCGGCATCGATTGTGCTCGGCGGCAGTCTGCTGGTGGGCGCCGATGCGTTGGCTCGCACCATCGTGGCACCCGCGGAGATGCCGATCGGCATCCTGACCGCTGCGGTCGGCGCACCGGTCTTCCTGCTGATCCTGCTGCGCCAGCGCGGATTGGTGGGCCTGTGACGAAGCTTCTTGCAGCAACGGACATTTCCGTCTCGGTCGGGCAGTCGACATTGCTGCGCCATGTCAATCTGACGCTGCGCGGCGGCGAGATGGTGGCCATTGTCGGCCCCAACGGCGCCGGCAAATCCACCTTGTTGCGCGCATTGTCCGGTGATGTCAGCCCGAACAGCGGCACCGTCGCGCTCAAGGGACGCACGGTCGCTGCATGGTCGCCGGCGGATCTCGCCATGCAGCGGGCGATGCTCTCGCAGCACATCACGGTGAGCTTTCCCTTCACCGTGGAAGAAGTGGTGCGCATGGGACGCGGCAACCGCCCGCTCGCATCGGTGCAGAAACTGGTCGATGATGCCATCACCGAGGTTGGGCTGGACGCGTTCCGGCATCGCGAATTGCCGACCATGTCCGGCGGCGAGCAGCAGCGCGCGCATTTCGCCCGCGTTCTCGTGCAACTCGCCTGCGGAGAAGAGGCGTGCGGGCCGGGCGTGCTGCTGCTCGACGAGCCGACATCAAGTCTCGATCTGCGTCACCAGATTGCTCTGGTCGAGACATCGAGGCATCGCGCTCGCAATGGCACAGCCGTCATCGCGGTGCTGCACGATCTCAATCTCGCCATTCGATTTGCCGACCGCATCGTCGTGATGTGTGACGGCCTGATCGCCGCAGAAGGCACGCCGGGCGAGACCATCACCAGCGATGTCTTGCGACGCGTGTTCCATATCGATGTTGCGATCGCACAATCGGACAATGGAATGCCTTATCTGTTGCCACAATCGATGCGCGCAACAACGGCCTGAACCACCCACACAGGCGATCACGGCAAGGACAGGCCCGTCTGCAGCACATTTGCGCGCGGGAACCTGCCTTATTGATGAACTCGGGATGAATTGGCGCATTGCTATCCTGTTGCAACAATCATGGAGGTTCCCCTCATGGGATATGCACACAGGTCTACTGCCTTGGTGGTCGAGAATGACGAGGCCCAACGCACCCTCGTCAGCCTGTTGCTCGAAGAGAGCGAGCTGGACGTCATCGAATGCGAGAGCGCCGAAGCTGCCGTGCTCGTGCTGGAAGAATCCGGCGACAATGTCTCGATGGTGTTCACCGATATCGAGCTTGCCGGCATGATGGATGGCGTTGAACTCGCTTACCTCGCCAAGCAGCGCTATCCCGACCTGAAAGTCATCGTCACATCCGGAGCACCACGCGTGCGCCGCTTGCCTGACGGCACTCTATTCATGGCCAAGCCCTGGAGCCCCATCGACATTCTTCGGGTTGCAGAACAGTCCCTCCACTAGATTTGCGCTACTCGCCTCACTTCGCGCGATCCTGACCCGATCGTGTGGAGGGGCTTGTCTGGGCTCGGACAGCATGGAATAAATTGATCGGTTTCACGCGTTTAAGAGACGATCATTCTTCCGCAATTGCCCAGCTCCATGACTCAACTTCCTGCCGGGCAATGGCGCGTCGCCATCATTGGCGGCGGCATCGCCGGCGCGTTGAGTGCCCTTGCGCTCTCGAAAATTCCACGAATTGCCGCGACCACGATTTTCGATCGGGATGGCGCATTCGGCCGCGGCCTGGCCTATTCCGCCAAGGCCGCCTGGCATCGTCTCAATGTGCCCGCCTACAAGATGGGCGGCATTGGTGCCGAGGACACAGAGGGCTTTGCTGATTGGCTCACTGAGACCGGACAAGCGAACTGGCCGGACTATTCGGCCTCTTTCGTCCCGCGCCGGGTCTATGGCGACTATATCGCCTCACAACTGTCGGACATTGTTACGAGCGGGCGCGTCACCACACAAACGGATGCCGTCATCGACGTCGCCAGGCTGGCGTCCGGCTATGGACTGACACTTGCATCGGGCCATCGCCAGAGTTTTGATCTCGTCTTGCTGTGCCTCGGCAATCCGTCGCCTTCGCCGTTTCCGGGCATCGAGCCATTACCGCGATCGATCACCGATGTCTGGGCGCCCGGCGCGCTCGATCCGATCGCCATGAATGAGCGCGTCCTGGTGATCGGCACCGGAGCCACTGCGGTCGACGTTGTGATCGATCTCCACCGCCGCGGTCTCCAGCAGCCGATCACCATGATCTCGCGGCGCGGACTGCTGCCACTCGTCGATGCGCCCGCGGAGATCGATCCAGCGCCCGTGGAACATTGGCCGCAGGCAACGGCACGCGGCATCTTTGCTGCCTTGCGCGATGACACGCGCCGCAAGATGGAGGCCGGCGTTCCGTGGCAGACATCGATCGATACGTTCCGGCTGCAGATTGCAGGACTGTGGACGGAGGCGCCGCAGATCGAGCGTGAGCGCTTCTCGCGCCACCTGCGTGCCATCTGGCTGGTGCATCGACACAGGCTTGCTCCCGATGTCGCGCAATTGCTGGAGCGGCTGCAGAGCGCCGGTCTGCTTCACGTGCTCGCGGGCCGGATCTCGACGACCGACAGGACATCAGCGGGATATGACATCGCCATCCGCCAACGCGGCGGCGACACCGTGCAGATGTCCACGGACTGGATATTGAACTGCACCGGTCCGGAAGAGCGATACGACCGCATCGCCAATCCTTTGGTCGCGTCGATGTTGGCATCCGGCATGGCACGGCGAGGCAATCAGGGTCTTGGCCTCGATGTCGATGACAACTGTCAGCTGCGCGACACCTCTGGATCGGTTCAGCACGGGCTCTATGCCATCGGCCACGCCACGCGCGGCGCGTTCTGGGAAGTGACGGCAGCGACCAATATCCGCCGGCAGATCCTCGCCATCGCCGATCAATTGAACGTCGCCGCGGACTGCTAGCGCGCCTCGGCGCGGGCAGAACGCCCCGTCTCGCCTGTGTGCAATTGAGACCAATCCGCTCAATTCGATACACATCTCACGCCGCGGCGGATCATCGCCTCCGCGATGCGACAGCATCATTCATCGCGCGGCGTCCTCACATACCATTCTGAAATTGAGACATTGTGTCGCAGCCGAAAGCCTGCGAAGAACACGACGGATCGAGATTGTCGTCCAACGGTGAATTCGCGACTGGTTGATTGAACCCTTTACGAGCGTAGCGCCATGCCCATTGAAATCGTGCAGATCGTCCAGGAGCTGAGCTCGGTCGGCGGTGTCGAAAGCGTCGCCAGCGAACTGGCCTGCGCCTTCAGCCGCGCCAAGATCGCCAACACGGTCCTGGCCAGCGCCGTCGGCGAGCGATCCACGGCCGGCACGCATGTCGAGCGCGTCGGCGCCTGGCTGTCGCGGATCAAGACGCGCGGCGTGCTGCGTTATGCCGGTCGCTTCCTCGTGGTGCCGATCTTCACAATGCTGGCGACACGCGCCGCTCATCATCACGACAAGGCCGTCGTCATCAGCCATGGCGACAGCCTGAGCGGTGATGTGCTCGTCGTCCACGCCGTCAACGCCCAGAGCCTTGCCGAAAAGCGCAGCGCCGGCGACTGGAAATGGATGCTCAATCCGATGCATCTGTGGGTGAGCCTGCGCGATCGCTGGATGATCGGTGGCCTGCGCTATCGCATGTATGTCGCGGTCTCGCCGCGCGTGGCGACCGAACTGCAGAACATCTACAAGGTGCCGGCGTCGCGCATCCGCGTGATTCCGAATGGCATCGACCTCACGCGCTTCAAGCGCGACGTCGAGGCCGGCATCGCGATCCGCCGCGAGTTCAACATCCCGCTCGACGCCAAGCTGCTGGTATTTGCCGGACACGAATTCCGCCGCAAGGGCCTTGCGCATGCGATCGGCGCACTCGATCGCCTTGGCCCCGATGTCTGGATGCTGGTGGTCGGCTCGGACAATCCCGCGCCCTACCGCAAGATGGCGACCACATCCGCGGACCGCCTCGTCTTCGCCGGCTCGCGCACCGACATGCCCGCACTCTATTCAGCAGCCGATGCTTTCGTGCTGCCGACGGCCTATGAGACCTTCTCGCTGGTCTGCATGGAAGCCATGGCCTGCTCGACGCCGGTGTTCGCGACACCGGTCGGCGGCATCGAGGACTATCTCGTCGATGGCGTGAACGGCTATCAGATCGTGATGGATGGCACGGATATCGCCAACAAGATCGCGGCGGCTTTTGCCGATCCCGACCTGCACGCGAAACTGCGTGACGGCGCCCATCACACTGCGCTCAATTATGGCTGGGACTATGTCGGCTCGCGTTATGTCGAGCTGCTCGAACAGGTTCAGGCGTCGAAACACGCACGGCCGAACGACGCTGTGCCCGCCGGCGCCTGAGACCCATCAACGCCCGCGCCGTCGTGCGGCGGCCGCGAAACAGGCATTTGCGATATCCCTGGCGACGGCCTCATAGGTGAAACGGCTGATCACATTCGCCTGCGCGGCCTGCGCCCGTTTCTCCAGCTCGGCAGGATCGACGGCGATGCGATCGATCAGCACAGCCAGCGCAGCCGGATCGCTTTCGGGCACGACCCAGCCACCTTCACCGATCACATCGGGAATGGCGCCGCCGGTCGATCCGATCACCGACACGCCGCAGGCTTGCGCCTCCGTGATCACACGTCCGAATTGCTCCTTCACCACGCTGGTCGTGCGCGTCAGCAGGATCATCGCATCGAGACTGCGCAGAAAGCCTGCGACTTCCGCCGGCTTGCCCCAACCGCGGAAGCTGACGCGGTCGGTCAGGCCGAGTTCGGCCACGCGTCGTCGCAACGGCTCCTCATGCGGCCCCTCGCCCATCAGCGCGAGCGTGACTGGCGTAGTCGCGCGCGCCATGGCGTCCAGCGCGTCGTCCAGCCCCTTCTCGACCACCAGGCGGCCGACATAGCCGATCCGGAATTCCGGACGCTGCACCGGCGGCAGCAACGCCGGGACATCGGGACGGAAATTGGTGAGATCGACACCATATCCGATCGGCGACACCGGCCCGTCATAGCTCCGCGCGCGCACGACCGCCGTCGCGTCCGGGCTGCGCGACAGCACGTGATCGGTGTTCACGAGCACCTGCTTGCGAATAAATTCGAACGGCGGCGGCAGACGCTTCAGGATATTCTGATCGACTTCCATCACCATGGCCGCGCGGCCCTTGAGCATACGCGCCTGCATGGCGACGACGCTCCACGGCTCCTCCCACAGATGGATCACATCCGGATCGAGTTCGCGGATCAGCTTCCGCAAGTTGGGATAGAAATGCAGGTACCAGCTCATCGGGCCGGCCTTGGGCAGCCGGATCGGCATCACATGCACGGTGATGCCGGGATCATCCGAGGGATCGGCGACGATGGTACGCCCGAACTGATACCAGACGGCGGGAACGACGAGATGCACATCGACATCATCGCGAAGCCCGAGCGGATAATAGCGCAGCCGCCCTGCATCGCGGCTGACCGCCGGATGCGCGATCGAGAGAATCCTGAGACGCGACGCGCTAGACACGTCCGGTCATCCGCGCGGCAAAGCCGGTCATGCCCGAGAGATGCAATTCCATGGTCGCGACACTCCGGTCCGAGCCGTTGATCGTGCAGCGTGGCAGCGAATATGGATCCTGCCCCTGCAGCACAAGTCCCTTGCGCGTGGTCGACGCACTCGCATAGCCGGCATCGCGCGCGATTGCAAAGTCGCGCGCGCCGCAATCGCCGGAACGTCCGTAAGGAAACGCAAAGTGTCGTGCAGGAATACCGAGTTGCTCGATCAGCCGATCGCGGCAGTGCTGCAATTCGAACTGTGCATCTGCCGGCGACAATGACGAGATGCGCGCGTGGGTCACCGTATGCCCACCGATCTCCACCAGCGGATCGTCGCGCAGTTCCGCGAGCATCTCCCAGCTGATGGCGTGCTTCCAGTGCATTGCGTCCATATCGATATCGTTGAGCTGGCAGAACGTGGCGTAACACTTCGCCGCCTGCGGTCCATCCCAGCTGTCGGCAATTCGAAAGAACGCGGCCTGCTTGGCAACGAAATCGGGCACCGCGATGGCCCCCTCTTCGAGCACGACATGATCACGATTGAGCAGCGTATCCTCCAGTCCGGCAGCCCATAGTGGCAGCGTGCCATCCGGAATGCCCGTGGTGACAAACAGCGTCACTGGTACATTGTGGCGTCGAAACAGCGGGACGATGTCCTCATAGGTATCGCGATAACAATCATCGATGGAGAAGTTCACGAACCGCTTGCCTCCACTTCTGGAACGGCGCGTGGCTTCCTCGATGGTCACGACATCCCAGTCCTGTTTCTTCAGATAGAAGAGAAACTGATCCAGAAACGTCGTATCGAGATAGAAGTTGCGGTTAGGGAGCTGCTCCCAGCGATGGGCAGGCGCGCCGCGATGGAATGTCATGAGGCAGCCACGACTGCTCATCAACATATCCGCAATCATGCTGATCGGACGAACCAGCGCCTCGGACCTAGCCATCCGCCTCGCGGCGCCGGACAATAATCGCTTCATCTGCAATTCCTCAGCCGCCCCCGGCAAATCAGTGCGATCAATCAAATTAAAATCGGCTTCGCAAGCGCGCGAATGCCGCAACATAGATATTTGGCAATAGCATCGCGAAGGACATGGCGATGCAGGCAAGACACGCAGCGCCGCCGACGAAGAGGCGCTGCCAGGTTCCCTCGAACCATTGATGGATCTGCCAGCCCGACAGCACCATCAGCAATGCCGGGATGCTGGCGAGGAACAGCCAGAACAGAAGCTTCTTGCGCGACTTCAGCACCATCATCACGCCCGCCAGAAGGACGATACCACGTGTCGCTTCGCCCAGCCCGAGCAGCAATGTACCGGAATCCGGAACATGCGGGAGATAGGATGTAAGCAGATTGACGCCGATATTGGCGAGATAGGCGACGACGATGATCACCGCGGCGACGAAGTTCCGTCCGGCACCATTGATGATGCGGATCAGGATCCAGCCCAGCGTCGCCGCCCACAGCCCGCACGAAATGCCCTGCAGCGCCTGGCTGGTCAGGACCAGGGCCTGTTCGTTGAAAGCGCCGCGGAAGAAGACGAGGCGGACGATGTCCGGTGCGAACATCAACAGGAATGCCGATGCCGGAACCGACAGCGCCAGGATCGGCCTTGCGATGCTCTCGATCTGCTCGCCGAGTTCCTTCGGCTTCTCATTCGACAACACCGCCAGACCGACAGGCTGGCTGATCAGCAGCAGCGCACTTTCCGTCAGCGTGCGCGCATAGTCCAGCGAAGCTACGGCGCCCGTACCGACGCGCGAGGCCAGCAGGCGCTCGACCCAGATATTGGCCTGTTCGGCAATTGGCAGTGCAAGCAACGGACGCAGGCGGTGAAAGAACTCCCGCGCCGATGCCATGACGGTCGCAAGCGACAGACCGCGGAAGCTGATATCCCCGCCGCGCGCCAGCGTGAACAGGCCCCACACCGCGAGACCGTTGAATGCAAAAGCGAAGGACCACGCCAGTGTGTGGAAATTTCCGGTGGCGACGATCAGGCCGATGCCGATCAGGACGGAGATGTTGAGCGTGCTGGCGCGGATATTCGTCAGCCGCGTGCGTCCCAATGCGATCTCGCCGGATGCCAGCACGTTCACCAGCACCGATCCCGGCATGGCGAGCGCCATGATGCGGATGAAGTCGAGGGTCAGGCTGCGGCCTTCCGCCGAGAACCCGCCGACAATAGCCTGCACCGCCAGCTCGCCGAGCCCCTGCAGCAACACCATCAACACCATGGCGATGCCGGTCAACGCGACGGCAAGCGCGCCGAGCTTGCGCGGTGCATCGTCGCCCTTCAGGGCATCGCGATGCATCGGGATCATCACTGCGGGCACGGTCTCGTTCTGCAGGAAGGCGATCGGCAGGAACACCGCCGTGATCGCGCCACGAAAGCCGTCGGCGACGAGCGTCGCGCCAAGCACATGCGCCATCGCGATCTCGCGGCCGAAGCCGAGCAGCTTGCTCGCCAGCGCGCCGCTGATCAGTTTTGCGACGAAGCGTCCGCTCGACTGCCGCTGTGTGGTCATGACGCATGCGCCCCGCCAAGGCCGCGCGTCATCACGCTTTCTCTCCGGCTGCCTGGCGGATCAGGCGCGACGTCGCATCGAGCATCTGTGCGACGCCGTAATGCGATCGCGCCCGTGCGGCCGCATATTCGATCTGCTCAATATGTTCGGGCGAACGCAACATGACGCCGGCAATGGCCCGCGCCAGCGCAACGGCATCGCCGGGCGGGACCAGCGTGCCGGCCCTGCCGCCTTCGAGGATGTCCGAGGCGGCGCCGGCATCGGTGGCAATCACCGGCACATCTGCCAGCATCGCTTCCACCAGCGTGCGGCCGAATGGTTCAGGATCGATGGAGGGATGGATCACGGCATCGACGGCCCGCATCAGGCGCGGCACATCACTGCGCTGGCCGAGGAAATGCACGCGCTCACCGAGCGCAAGATCGCGCACCATCTGCCGCAAGCGCTGCTCATAGGCCTCCTCGCCGAACAGTGCCGAGCCGGCGATGATGCAGCTGACACCCGGCGTGTTGGCGAGGGCTTCCAGCACGACATGCTGTCCCTTCCATTCGGCAAGCCGGCTGAACACGCCGACCAAAGGTCCTTGCGGCAAGTTCAGCTCGCGACGAATTTCGGCAGGCGATTGTGCTTCCGGCGCGATGTCGAGACCGTTGGGCACGATGGCGACAAGGTCCTTGCGGCCGCCTTCGGCGATGAACGCATCGGCCGCCGCCTTTGACGGCACCACGACCCTGGCGGTGCAGTGATTGGCCAGCAACACCTGCACGCGGCGCTGCATGCTGCCGAAATGCGCGGGCGAGATGATGTCGTGCAGATGCCAGATCAGCGGGCGCCGAACCAGCTTGGCGGCGATGGCAGAGAGAACGAAGGCCTTCTGCGAATTGGCATAGACCACATCATGCCTGCGCGCGAACCGCGCGACTTCGGCAACGATGCCATACATGGCACTGACGACGGGAACGACCTTGGCGAACGAACTGTCGCGCCGGACATCGTTCAGCCCATTGCCCCAGCGCGAAATTGCGACATTCAACCCGCACGCCGACAGCGCGGCATGCAACGGTCCATCCTCGAACAGCAGCGCCGACTGTCCCGCCCATGGCCGCACCAGATCTATCAGCACCAGTTCCGCGCCAGAGATCGAGCCGGTATGGCACACGAACAGGACGCGCGGTGACGACATCACGTCACTCCGGCATAGACATCATTCGGAGTGGTGGCCGCGCTTGTCGCGCCGGCATCAGGGACCATGGTGATGGCAATGCCCATCAATTCGCCGCCCGCGACACGAATGGCACTCGACGTCGCGACCGCCTGCCCGATGGAGGAACGACCCGAGCGCATGCAGAGCAGCACGCCATCGACCTGCTTGGCGAGTGCGCCGATATCGGTCTGGATGCCGGGCGACGGCGCATCGACAAGGACGACATCATAGGTGCGCGCCCATTGCAGGACATCGGCAAGCGGCTGGCGCATCAGGAGCTCAGCCGATGCCGGCACAGGACCAGCCGGAATGGTATCGAGATTGGCCAGGCCTGAACTGACGACGGCTTCGCGCGGCGTGATCTCGCCGCGCAGGACGCCCTGCAGGCCAAGACCGGCGCGGAGACCGAGCGCGTTTTCCAGCTTGGGCGCGCCGAGATCGGATTCGATCACCAGCACGTTGCGGCCCGCCGCAGCGAGATGCTGGGCCAGTGACAGCGTAAGGAGCGTCTTGCCTTCGGCGGTGGATGGCGACGCGACAAGGATCGTCTTGCGGACCTTACCGCCGCCGGGCGCAAGAAGGCGTGCCGCCAGATCGCGCAGTGCATCCTGATAGTGAAGGTCGTCGCGCGCCTGCGGCAGGCTGCGCGCCAGAGCAGCGCCGGACTGCGCGGACAGAATTGCACCGATGGTCGTCTCCGCCGCATCGCGCTTGATGGCCGGCAGCCGCGCGAGGATTGGTGCACCGGTGACGACCGACAGCTCCGATGACGAGCCGGAAAGAGCCGGACCAGGTCGCGGCTGCGCGGGTGGCGCATCCGTCACGACAGGCGGCGCAGCAGGAGCAACCGGTGGCGCGATCGGCGCAACGGGCGTTTCAACCGCAGCGGCGGGCGGCGCTGCGACCGGTTCCGTCGGCGGCTCGCGTCGCACCGTCTGACGACCGCGCGCAAAACCGTCGAGCCTCATGCTGTCACCGAAGAAGGCGGCGAAACTCGCCAGCAGCAGAGCGAGGGTCGCACCGGCCGCGATGAACGGGATCTTCTTCGGGAAGAACGGCTTCATCGGGAGTTCAGCGAGGCTGACGAGACGGGTGCTACCGATCAACACCCGGCGCTCAGTTTCCAATTCGCTGGCACGCCGATAGAGATCGGCATATTGCGTGCGCTTGATCTCGGTGTTGCGCGCGAGACTCTCGATCGTCGCCTCTTCGGACGTTGCCGATCCGACTTCCGCCTTGGCGTCATCCATCTGCTTGGTCAGCGACTTCACCAGCGCATCGCTGGATTCAAAATTCTTCTGCGCACTTGCGACGGTGCTTGCGACTTCCGCATTGATGCGGTCGCGGATCGCCGCCTGTTCCTGCTCGAGGGCGCGGATCGACGGATGGCGCGGGCCCAGCGAATTGGACTGGTTGGCCAGCTGCGCCGTCACCACGGTCAGCTGCTGCTTGAGATCGGAGATCGAGCGGTTCGACTGCACGGCCGGTGAATCGATGGCGCGCGCCTGATTGCTCTTGATCTCCTGCAGCCGCGCCGCGGCTTCCGCGCGTGCATTTTCCGCATTGGCCAGTTGCTGGCTGATGCTGGTGAGGCGCTCCGACCAGATCGGCGCCTGCTGACCGCGCGCCAGCCCCTTGTTGCGGCGGAACGCCTGGATCTTGGCATCGGCATCGCGCAATTCGGCGTCGAGCTGCTTGGCTTCCTTCCAGAGATAGGACGCCGCGAGCTCCTTGCTGTTGGCGCCGGTGACGCGCTGGTCGTCGAGAAATGCATTGGTCAGCGCATTCGCCATCTTCTGCGAGACTTCGGCGATCGGCGACGTGTAGCCGATGCTGATGACGCGCGAACGGCCGGTGCCACCGATCGAGTAGTTGCCGGCGATGTAGTCGACCAGCGCTCCCGTATCTTCCTTCGCCTTCTCGCAGGTCGAGGTGGTGGTGCTGCGCGCAAAGCAATCCTGGATCGCTGCATCGCGAATGCCGGGCGCATCGAGGGCGAGGCGCATGATGCGCGGGGACTTGACGATGAGCAGCTGGCTTTCCACGTCGGCGGGATCGCCGATCTTCGCGGCCCATGCCGCGGACGCATTGGCGTTGCTGGGCTCCTGCTCGGCGACGATGACCGAGCCCGACGCGGAATAGCGCACCGGCACGACGAACAGCGCGATCACGGTGATGATCAAGGTGCCGCAGAACACGGCGCCGAAAATCTGGCGATGGCGCCAGACCTTGTGCAGCGGATTTTCCGTCTGCACGGTGTCAGCAGCGGGCGAAGAGTTTGCTGGTCGTCGGATGAACATGGCGTGTCACACGATGGGGCTTGGCGTCGATACGGCGCGCAACACTGTCACAACGCCCATTTCACGGGTCCAGTACTCAACGACCACCATACGCATACAACACCCTATTGTGGCGTCCCTGATGCAGAAACGACTGCATCGGGCACTCATTCTTCATTAGGGATGTCTTGGTTAAGGGCTCGTTTAAAATACAACCGTTCCGCGTTTATGGCACCAATTGGTACACTTATACGCGAACGCGCACGGCGTTGCTCATTGCCTCGGTAAACATGTCCGTGCGCATCGCCTGCGCCGCGATGGAACCAAGCGTCGCTGCATCGCGTTCCCGCTTCGAATTCAATCGGAGCAATGCCATGACCCTGCTGAAATGGGCGCTGATTTTCTTTCTCGTATCGATCGTCGCCGGCGTGTTCGGCTTCACCGGCATCTCCGCTGCAACGGCAGATGTCGCCAAGATCCTGTTCTATATCTTCCTCGTGATCTGCATCCTGCTGCTGGTGCTCGGGATCACGATCTTTCGAGCGTAGCGCTGCCCCATAAACGCGAACGGCGCGACATTGCCTGAACAATGCCGCGCCGAAAGCAAACACAAGCGGGACGACCGAACGGTCGTCCCGGAAATTCTTAGACCGCGTCCTTCGCAGCCTTGACCGGGCGGGCGCGCACGATCTTGCGGGCCGGCTTGGCCTTGAAGGTCATGGCTTCGCCGGTGAACGGGTTGGTGCCCTTGCGAGCCTTGGTCGCCGGCTTCTTGATGACGACGAACTTGGCGAAGCCCGGAACGAGGAACACGCCGTTCTTCTTCAGCTCTTTGTAGCCGAGGGTGGCGAGGTTCTCGAGAACGCCCTTGACGTCCTTCTTGGTCAGTTCGGTGGTCTCAGCGATCTTCTCGATGAGCTGCGACTTCGTCATTTGGTCTGCCATGTTGCACCTTTGCGTTTGCAGGAGTGATTCGGTGAAACTGACACTAGCGGAATCGCCGGAAAAAACAGGTCCGCAATAGGCCACGCGGCCGTTTTTCCCGTAAAAAACGGTGTTTTTTGGCGCACAAACCCCGATTCGACTTGTACGGCAGGGATTCGGGGACCGTGCAAGCCCATTTCCTATAAATAAAGGGGCCAGGGGATTCGGCCGCGACGGATCGCAGTGGCCCCATCTTCAGGACCTGTCTACCACATGGTCTGGCGCGCCCGCTCCGGCCAGGCGCGGTCATATTCGACCCCGCCCACCCGCTGCTCGCTCATCTCCGCCAGGATCTCGCCGGGCGTCGGAAGGGTGCTTGGATCGATCCGCTTGTCGGGATTCCACAGGTCCGAGCGGACGATGGCGCGGGCGCACTGGAAGTAGATCTCGCCGACCTCCATGACGATCACAGTGCGCGGTGCCTTCTCGGTGACGGCAAAGGAGGCCAGCAATGCCGGATCATCGGACAGATGAGCGATGCCGTTGATGCGCAGGGTCGTGCCCGATCCCGGGATCAGGAACAGCATCCCGATCCGGGGATCCCTGACGATGTTGCGGAGGCTGTCGATGCGGTTGTTCCCGCGACGATCCGGCATCATCAGGGTCTTCTCGTCATGGATGCGGACAAAGCCCGGCAGGTCGCCGCGCGGCGAGCAGTCGAGCCCTTCCGGGCCGGAGGTCGCCAGCGCCACGAAAGGCGAAACCTCGATCAGGCGGCGATACTGCGCCGTGACACGGTCGGCGACCTTGGCTGTCGATGCCTCGCCGACGTCTTCGAGGCGGCCATAGATGGATTCGAGTTGCTCAATGGTCTCGATCACTGCCACGGCCGTTCTCCTGCTTCCTATTGTCTCTTGATCGCCCGGATCAGTTCGGCCGCGTGAAGATCGGCCTCGCCCACATTGCTGATCGTCACATCCGCGCCTGCCGTCTCGACACTGCGCTTGAGTCGGTCGCCGATCGGCCCGTCGCTGACACGGCCACGCGCCGCGAGCCTGGCTGCGAGCACTTCCGGCGGCGCGGTGATCGACACGACCACCACATCCGCATAGGCCGCACGCAGCGCCGGGATGACCGTCCGCGAGATATTGGCGACCACGCTGCGGCCGGCGCGGATCTCGTCGTCGATCGACCGCGGCAGCGCATAGCAAAGCCCATGCGCTTCCCAATCGATGGCGAAGGCGCCATCGTCCCGGGCGGCGTAAAATGCTTCCGGCGTCACCTGCTCATTGTTCTCATGGGCCGACGCCTCACGCGTCACCACGCGGCGGACGAAGACGACGTCGCCATCATCCGCCAATGCGGCCTGCGCCAGACCGAGCAGCGTATCCTTGCCGGCGCCCGACGGGCCGACGACCAGCACCAGCCGGCCCGGTCCGATCCTGGCCTCTAGCTCGGAGATCGCTGCGAGGTCGGTCATGCCACACGCTGCCCTTCCCGCCATACGCTGCGCACGACCGGCACGTCATGGGCGACATGGACGCGGACCACATCCGCCCGCTTGCCGACGGCGATCTCGCCGCGATCCATCAGACCGACGGCCTCTGCCGGCCGCTTGGTGACCGTGCGGACAGCGCTGGCGAGATCGATCGCCGGCACCTTGGTGGCCAGTTGCAGCGCGCCCATCAGCAGGCTCGATGGCACATAGTCGGACGACAGGATGTCGAGCATGCCTTCACGTGCGAGATCGATGGCGGCGATATTGCCGGAATGCGAACCATTGCGGACCACATTCGGCGCACCCATCAGGATGCCGATGCCGGCCTTGTGCAGACCCTGTGCTGCTTCCAGCGTGGTCGGGAATTCGGCCACCGAGACCTTGTCACCCACGGCTTCAGTCACGTTCTCATGCGTGGTGTCGTCATGGCTCGCCAGCGGGATGTTGTTGGCATGGGCGAGCGCGACGATGGCGCGCATGTTGCCGGCCGCATATTGCTGCTGGCAGGCGAGGCGATTGGCGAACAGGATGTCGAGTTCGGCGTCGTTCTTGCCGCCCTTGCCGCGATAATAGGTGCGCAGCTTCTCCTCGTCGCGGAACTGGCGCTGGCCGGGCGTGTGATCCATCAGCGACATCAGCCGCACTTCGGTCTTGCCGAGCAGCGCCTTGGCTTCCTCGACCACCGACGGCATCGGGATTTCGCAGCGCAGATGCAGGAAGTGCTCGACACGGAGCAGATCGGCCTTGCCGGCATTGGCGATGGAATCGACAAGGAGCTCGGCGTAGCTGTCGATGCCCTGGCTGGCGTCCTCGCAACCGACCCGCACGGAATCCAGCACCGTGGTGATGCCTGATGTGGCGAGCTGGCCGTCATAGGACACCACGGCAGAAATCGGATCCCAGAACACCTTCGGGCGCGGCATGAAATGCGCTTCGAGATGATCGGTGTGCAGTTCGACCAGACCCGGCATCAGCAAGTCGCCGCGCGCGTCTTCAGCGCCACCAGGCGCATCGCCCTCGCCGAATTCGGCAACGCGGCCCTTGGCAAAAGCCACCCAGCCTTTGTCGATGACGCGATCGGCAAGAACGATTTTGGCGTTACCGATGACGGTTTCACTCGATGAAGCGCTCATGGTCTCCCTCTCAGGCAGCAGCGGCGAAGGACGTCACGTCGATCAGCCGGTCGGCGATCAGATGCCGCACTTCGTCGTCATGGACAATGGCCACCATGGCCACACCGGCACGTTTTTTCTCGGCGACGAGATCGACCACCACGGCGCGATTGGCCGCATCCAGCGACGCGGTCGGCTCGTCCAGCAGCAGGATCGGCAGATCGGAGATGAAGCCGCGCGCGATATTGACGCGCTGCTGCTCGCCGCCGGAGAAGGTCGATGGCGGCAACTGCCACAGGCGCTCGCCGATATTCAACCGCTTCAACAGCGCGCCGGCGCGTTCATGCGCTTCCTCGCGGCTGACGCCGGCATTGAGCAGCGGCTCGGACACAACATCGATGGCAGCCACACGCGGGACCGCGCGAAGAAACTGGCTGACATAGCCGATGGTGTCGCGGCGAACGCTGAGGATCTGCCGCGGCTCGGCGCTGGCGACATCCACCGTGGTGCCGAGATGGCGCACGATGATGGTGCCGCCATCGCAACGATAATTGCCGAAGATCATTTTCAGGATCGACGACTTGCCCGCGCCCGACGGGCCGGACAGAACGACGCATTCGCCGGCATTCACGTCGAAGGTGACGCCATGCATCACCGGCAGCCGAATGCCACCCTGCAGATGCATGACAAAGGTCTTTTCGGCATTTCGCAGTTCGATCATCGCAGTCATGGTGTCCTCACGCCGGCAGGATCGAAGAAACGAGCAGTTGCGTATAGGGCTCGCGGGGATCGTCGAGCACCTGATCGGTCAGGCCGGTCTCGATCACCCGACCGCCCTGCATCACCATCACGCGGTGCGACAGCAGCCGCGCCACCGCGAGATCATGGGTCACGACGATGGCCGACAGTCCGAGCTCGCCTACCAGCGAGCGCATCATGTCGAGCAGGCGCGCCTGCACCGAGACATCAAGGCCGCCGGTCGGCTCATCCATGAAGACGAGGCGCGGCTCGGTGACGAGATTGCGGGCGATCTGCAGGCGCTGGCGCATGCCGCCGGAATAGGTCCGCGGCGCATCGTCGATGCGGCTGGCGGAGATTTCGACGCGTTCGAGCCAGGTCGTCGCGGTGTCGCGGATCTTGCCATAGTGGTTGTGGCCGACAGCCATCAGGCGCTCGCCGACATTGGCGCCGGCGGAGACCGCCATGCGCAGGCCCATGGCGGGATCCTGGTGCACAAAGCCCCAATCGGTGCGGAACAGCAGCCGGCGCTCGGCCTCGCCCATCGCGGCGAGATCACGCGTGATGCCGTCGCGCATCCGGTACGACACGTGGCCGGTATTCGGCGCGAGCTGAGCAGAGAGAAGCTGCAGCAGCGTCGACTTGCCCGAACCGCTCTCACCGACAATGGCCAGCACTTCGCCGGGATAGAGCTTGAAGGAGACGTCGCGGCAGGCCTGCAGCCGGCCATAGGTCTTGCCGAGCCCTTCGGCAATCAGGATCGGCGCGTCATCCTGCAGTGTGGTGGTGCGATCAAGCATGACGGCTCTCCGCATAAGGCGCGGCGCTTTCACTGCCATGATGGCCTTGCGCCTGCCTTGTCTCGCAATAATCGGTGTCCGAGCAGACGAACATGCGGCTGCCCTTGTCGTCGGTGACGATCTCGTCGAGATAGGAATCCTCGGCATTGCAGAGCGCGCAGCAAGCTTTGTGCTTGTACGGCTCGAACGGATGATCCTCGAAATCCAGCGACTGCACTTTGGTGTGAGGCGGGATCGCATAGATCCGCTTCTCGCGGCCGGCGCCGAACAGCTGCAGCGCGTCGCAATTGTCCATCTTCGGATTGTCGAATTTCGGCGTCGGCGACGGATCCATCACATAGCGCGCATTGACCTTGACCGGATAGGCATAGGCAGTCGCGATATGGCCGAAGCGTGCGATGTCCTCATACAGCTTCACATGGATCAGGCCATATTCGGCCAGCGCATGCATGCGGCGGGTTTCGGTCTCGCGCGGTTCGAGGAAGCGCAGCGGTTCGGGGATCGGCACTTGGTAAACCAGCACCTGATGGCTGCCCAGCTTTGCTTCGGGAATGCGATGGCGCGTCTGGATCACCGTCGCATCCGCCGTGTTCGTTGTGACCGCGACACCTGCGGTCTTCTCGAAGAACTTCCGGATCGAGATCGCATTGGTGGTGTCGTCGGAGCCCTGGTCGATGACCTTGAGCTTGTCGTCCACGCCCAGGATCGCGGCCGTCACCTGCACGCCGCCCGTGCCCCAGCCATAGGGCATCGGCATTTCGCGTGAAGCAAACGGCACCTGATAGCCGGGGATCGCGATCGCCTTCAGGATCGCGCGACGGATCATGCGTTTGGTCTGTTCGTCGAGATAGGCGAAATTGTAAGTCGGCGCGTTCATTCCGCGGCCTCCTGCATGGGCATCGGCGCTTCATTGGCCTCGGCGAATTCCTTGCGCAGCTTGCGAAGCAGGCCGAGTTCGGACTGGAAGTCGACGTAATGCGGCAGCTTGAGATGCTCGACGAAGCCGGTCGACTGCACATTGTCGGAATGCGACAGCACGAATTCCTCGTCCTGCGCCGGCGCCTTGACGTCCTCGCCGAGTTCACGCGCGCGCAGCGCACGATCCACCAGCGCCATCGACATCACCTTGCGCTCGGATTGCCCGAAAGCCAGGCCATAGCCACGCGTGAAGCACGGCGCTTCGGTGTCACTGCCCTTGAACTGGTTGACCATCTGGCATTCGGTCAGCGTGATCGCGCCCAGCGGCACCGCGAAGCCGACATCCTCGGCGACGAATTCGACTTCGACTTCACCGAGGCGGATTTCTCCGGCGAAAGGATGATTGCGGCCATAGCCGCGCTGGGTCGAGTAACCGAGCGCGAGCAGATAGCCTTCGTCACCACGCGCGAGATTCTGCAGGCGCAGATCACGATCGGCTGGGAAGCTCAGCGAGTCACGCGTGAGATCGCCCACGGGCTTTTCCGGATCTCCAGCCGGCGACTGCTCGATCAGGCCATCGCGACCGAGAATGTCCGTCACGCGCGGCATGATGCCGGGCTCGGCTTCGGCCACCACATTCGGCTGCTCCGGCGATCCCTCGCTCATCAGCGACGGATCGAGCAGGCGATGGGTGTAGTCGAAGGTCGGGCCGAGCACCTGACCGCCCGGCATGTCCTTGAAGGTCGAGGACACACGACGGCGCACCTGCATCGTCGCGGTATCGACCGGCTCGCTGGAGCCGAAGCGCGGCAGCGTCGCGCGAAAGGCGCGCAGCAGGAAGATCGCCTCGATCATGTCGCCGCGCGCCTGCTTGATGGCCAGCGCCGCCAGTTCGCGATCATAGAGCGAGCCTTCGGTCATCACGCGATCGACAGCGAGACCGAGCTGGTTCGAGATCTGGTCCAGCGAGACTTCCGGTACGCTGCGGTCGCCTCGGCGCTCATGCGCCAGCAACCGATGGGCATTCTCGATGGCGCGTTCGCCACCTTTGACGGCAACATACATGCTCAGCCCTCCCGCGCGACAAGGCGCGTGGTGCGCGGCAAGGCGACGATCGACTCACCGGAGACAAGAACGAGATCGATCCCGCGCGGAAACAGTTTTGCATTCTCGGCGAGACGCTCGATCAGATCGGGCACGCCGATGGCTGCGCGCAGGATCGTCGTGCCATCGATGCCGGGACCGCTCAGCTCATAGGCCGGACCGACACTCAGGCTCGCCACCTGCAGGATGATCGTCGTCGAGCGGTCCGGATACTCGCCGGAGCCGAGTGCAAACTGGCTGAATGCGGGAAGCCTGATCGGGTCGGCAATCACTGCGAAGCTGCTTGCGGCCGCATCGGCGATGACGGGCGCACTGGTGTGGAACTTGATCCACTTGGCGACATCGTCCGACGCCGCAAGCTTCTCATCGAGCCAGACCGGCGTATCCTGATCGAACAGCGTCAATGCGATGGCCGCGGAGCCGCGCATCATCGGCGCCGGCACGCCGGACACGGCGCGAATGAGCTGGACGCTGCCGGGACGCGCCATCGCATCCATCACGGCGCGGAATGTAGTCTGAGCGGCAAGCACCTTGTCGGCGAAGCCGGCCGGCATTTCTGCAATCGTCGTCATGATCAACCCTCCCCGCGCACGAGCGTGTAGAAATCGACTTTGGTGGCGGCCGTTTCCGCAGCCTCGCGCTTGCGCTCCGCCGTAACGCGCGCACGCAGCGGCGTCAGGACATTCGCCTCGATCGTCTCGGCAAATTGCGGCGTCTGGATCAGCGCATCGCACAGCGCGATCAGCTGCGCCTTCTTTCCATCGCGGCCGAGCGTATAGCCGAAGCCGACCTCGCCCGTGATGAGCCTGATCGCGGCGCGCGACACCGTCGCCTCGCCGAGATTGAACGGCGCGCCATCGCCGCCGACGCGGCCGCGCAGCATCACCAGGCCATTTTCCGGGGACCGCAACTGTTCGTGATCCGGCACCGCGATGCCGTCGAAATGACGGGCGATCTCAGCCGTCGGGCAATGCCCGAGCACGCTCATCGCCTCCTGGCGCCGCGCCTGCAGGTCGTTTGAAGGGGCTTGCATCATCTCACCGCCGCTCGACAAGTTGTATGGTTTACTAGACAACTTTATAGGCGGAGGCAATGACCGTTTCGTGACAGTGACATGATTTTTGGGTATCGCTGGTGCGACGGACATTCAGGAAGTGATTTGTGACCATTCAGGACAAGCCGACCGGCGTGGCATTGTGGCGGCATGTGGCCGACGGGATCGAGCGCGGTATCGCCGACGGCCGTTTTCCGGCCGGCGAAAAACTGCCCGGGGAAACCGAGCTGGCGGATACCTATCGCGTCAATCGCCACACGGTTCGTCGGGCATTGGCCACCTTGGCCGAACGCGGCATGGTGCGCGCCGAACGCGGCAGCGGCACCTATGTGGAATCGCCGAAGCTCGCTTATCCGCTGCGCTCGCGCACGCGCTTTTCGGAAATCGCCGGCGCAGGTGGCCGCGAACCGCAAGCGCAACTGATCGGCGCCTGGGACGACACGGCGACCCGCGAACTCGCCAAGCAGCTCGGCCTCAAGAGCGGCGCTCCGCTGATCCGCATCGAGGCCTTGCGGCTTGCGGACAAGACGCCGATCTGCGTCGGCACCAACTGGCTGTCGGCCGAGCGCTTTCCCGATTTCGGCAAGGTCTATGAGCGCATGCGCTCGATGACCAAGGCGCTGGCGCATTACGGCATCAAGGATTACCGCCGCGCCTCCACGCGCGTCACGGCAGGCATCATCGACGCTACCGATGCGACGCGACTTGGCGTGGCACTGGGACGACCGATCCTGATCGTGGACTCCCTCGACGTGGATGCCGACGGCACACCGCTGCACTGTACGCATTCGCGCTTCGTGGCCGAGCGCGTCGAATTCGTGGTCGACAACAGTCCGCTTTAGTCCTGACGGACGAGATCAGAACGGATCGGTGCCGAGGCCGGGTATATCGGCCGGGCGCGGGCCCGGGGCCGGCCACAGGAAGCGGCGGTCCTTCTCGGCGATCACGACATCATTGATGCTGGCCTCGCGGCGGCGCATCAGCCCGGCCTCGTCGAATTCCCACTGCTCATTGCCATAGGAGCGATGCCAGGTGCCGGCATCGTCGTGCCATTCATATTGAAAACGCACGGCAATGCGGTTGTCGGTGAAAGCCCAGAGATCCTTGATCAGGCGATATTCGTGCTCCTTGGCCCATTTGCGGGTGAGGAATTCGACGATCGCCGGACGCCCCTGGAAGAACTCCCCGCGGTTACGCCAGGTGCTGTCCTCCGTATAGGCCAGCGAGACCTTCACGGGATCGCGCGAATTCCAGCCGTCCTCGGCCATGCGGGCCTTCTGGGCGGCGGTCTCGCGGGTGAAGGGCGGAAAGGGCGGCCGGGACATGAAGCACCTCGGTGTCTGATTTTTTGCCGAAGTGTAGTCCTGAATTTTGAAGAGTCGATGGCAACTTGCCTATCGGCCGATCGCTAAACCTGATCGGCCTTCATGGCGATGCGCAGTGCCTTCGGGATCGGCCGCGCGCGACCGCCGGAAACGAAGGCAACCTTCACCCTGGCTTCGAGCAGCAGGTCATCGCCACGGCGGACTTCCTGATGCAACGTGATGGAGGCGCCCTTCACATCGAGCGGACGCGTCAGCACCTCGAGCAGATCATCCATCTTCGATGGTTTGAGGAAATCGAGTTGCATCGCGCGCACCACGAAAGCAAATCCCGGCGCTTCGTTCTCGGCTTCCGCGAACAGCGCATGCTGATCGGCGCCGAGCAGCCGCAGATAATTGGTCCGCCCGCGCTCCATGAAGCGCAGGTAGTTGGCGTGATAGACGATGCCGGAGAAATCCGTGTCCTCGTAATAGACCCGCACCTGCATGCGGTGAATGCCATCGGCGATAGCGCCGTCGAGATGGGAGGTCATGAAGAGAATTCTCGTTTGGTATCGCGGCTACCGTGCAGCACGCGCAGGACTTCGACGTGATGCCGCTCTATGACATAAAAGATCTGATAAGGATGCACGAGAGCACATCTGACACCGGGCCTGATATTGGGTCGTGGCGCGCCGCGATGAGGAAAGATCGCGAGATCCGCAAAACAATCACGGATGTCCTCCGCAATCCTGTCCGCCGATTGTGGACTTTGCCCATAAAGATATACGTAGATTTCCAAGAGGTCGCGGTCGGCCTGACGGGAGACGACGACCTTCATGACGACCTACCGGGAAGCCGCCTCGCGTGCGCGTTTCAGGAAATCATCATAATCCCAAGGAACCACCCTGCCCGCAGCAACGTCATCCAGCCCTAGCTGAATGTCAGCTTGAAGTTGCTTGAATTTAAGTGCTTGCGACAGCAAATAGTCAGCTGCCCTCTCCTGCATGTCGGGGGGGAGGAGGTCGAGAGCTTCGGCGACTTTTTCCTTCGGTGTAGCCATAGCGATGCAATAGCATAAACACCGCGTGCTCGCGACTCCTATTCCTCCCCATCAAACAGCCCACTTTGCCCCATATCCCGCTTCGGCTCTGCCAGCCCAAGATGCTTGAACGCATGCGAGGTCAGCAGACGCCCGCGCGGGGTGCGTTGGAGATAGCCGCACTGGATCAGATAGGGCTCGATGATGTCCTCGATGGCATCGCGCGGTTCTGACAAAGCGGCCGCCATGGTCTCGACACCGACCGGGCCGCCGCCATAGTTCATGGCGATGGTGGTGAGATAGCGGCGGTCCATCGCATCAAGACCGGCGCTGTCCACTTCGAGCGCACTCAACGCATGATCGGCGATCTTGCGGTCGATGGCGGCGGCATCGGCTGCGGAGGCAAAATCGCGGACACGACGAAGCAGGCGCCCGGCGATACGTGGCGTGCCGCGGGCGCGGCGCGCGATCTCGTTGGCGCCTTCCGGCGTCATGCCGATATCGAGCACGCGGGCGCCGCGGGTGACGATCTTTTCCAGCTCGTCGATGGTGTAGAAATTCAGCCGCAGCGGAATGCCGAAACGGTCGCGCAGCGGATTGGTGAGCAGGCCCGCGCGCGTGGTGGCGCCGACCAGCGTGAATTTGGACAGTTCGATCTTCACCGAGCGCGCGGCCGGGCCTTCGCCGATGATGAGATCGAGCTGGAAGTCCTCCATCGCGGGATACAGCACCTCTTCCACATTCGGATTGAGGCGATGGATCTCATCGATGAACAGCACGTCGCGTTCTTCGAGATTGGTGAGCAGCGCGGCAAGATCGCCAGCCTTCGAGATCACCGGGCCTGACGTTGCGCGAAAACCGACGCCGAGTTCACGGGCGACGATCTGCGCCAGCGTGGTCTTGCCGAGACCGGGCGGGCCGACAAACAGCGTGTGATCCAGCGCCTCGCCGCGCTTGCGGGCAGCGTCGATAAAGATCTGCAGATTGGCGCGCGCCTGCGCCTGACCGACGAAATCGGACAATGCCTGCGGACGAAGGACGGTGTCGCCGACATCGTCGGAGCGGCGCTCGGAAGTGATCAGGCGATCGGGAGACGTATTCATGCAGGCAGCCTAGCACGATGCGACGACAAGGGCAGCGCGCTCACTTCGACAGTTCCTTCAGGCCCAGGCGAATGAGCATCGCTGTTTCCGCACCCTCGCCTGCATTGCGCGAAGCCGTCGCGACAGCAGCAGCAGCCTGCGGTTGGCCATAGCCGAGATTGACCAGCGCGGAGATGGCATCGCTGACAGCGCGCGGGGCGTTGTCATCGGCAACCGCGCCGGCGAGCTGAGCCACGACGGGATCGACCGACGCAAAGGCCGGCGCCTTGTCCTTCAATTCAGAGACGATGCGCTCGGCGACTTTCGGGCCGACGCCCGGCGTGCGTGCAACCGCGGCCTTGTCGCGCAAGGCAATCGCATTGGCGAGTTCGGCCGGCGGCAAGGTCGAAAGCACAGCAAGCGCAACGCGTGCGCCGACACCCTGCACGGTCTGCAGCAGGCGAAACCATTCGCGCTCCATGTCGGAGCGGAAGCCGAACAGCTTGATCTGATCTTCGCGCACATACGTCTCGATGGACAGCACCGCGGCTTCGCCCGCCTGCGGCAGCGCCTGCAGCGTGCGCGCGGAGCAATGCACCTGATAGCCGACGCCCTGCACGTCGAGGATCACATAGTCCTCGCCGTAGGAATCGATGACGCCCTTGAGCTTGCCGATCATGCCATCACCGCCTTGCGCAGCATGGCACTGGCGCGGTGATGCGCATGCGTGATGGCAATCGCCAATGCGTCGGCGGCGTCTGCCCGTTTGAATTCGGCCTTCGGCAGCAGGATCTTCAGCATCACCTGGATCTGGTTCTTGTCGGCATGGCCGGCGCCGACCACCGTTTTCTTCACGAGGTTCGGCATGTATTCGGCGACATCGATCCCGAACATCGCAGGCGACATCATCGCGATGCCGCGTGCCTGGCCGAGCTTCAGCGTGGCCGCGCCATCCTTGTTGACGAAGGTCTGCTCCACCGCAGCCTCTGTCGGCTGGAATTCATGCAGGACCTTGGTCAGGCCTTCATGGATGCCGAGCAGGCGGCTCGCCAGCGGCAACGTTTCCGGGGGCTCCACCGAACCGCAGGCGATATAGACCAGCCTGTTGCCTTCGGATTCGATCACACCCCAGCCGGTGCGACGCAGGCCGGGATCGATGCCGATGATGCGAACAGGCGCGCGAATCGAGGACACGGTCATCTCGCCTTGATAGCCGCGGTATCAGGCGAACGAAACAAAAACGCAGGACCCTGTGGCATCTGTCCCCTTGTGGTTACGCAGGTATACGCATTCTCGCGGCGCCCTGGGGGCGTCCGAGGTGTGAGCAGATCTCCCCTCCAGACATGAGGGGAGGTGGCACGCCGCAAGGCGCACTTGAGTGGACTTGACGCTGCCCGTTCAACGCTGGATCGCCAGCGAGACCGGACCGCGCAACGCCTTACGGCGCGCCACCGCGACGTTCTTTCTGATCGGAGGACCGTTCTTCCGGGTACTGGGCGCATCTCCCGCAGGAGTGCCATCCGACGGATTTCTCCGCCTTCGCCCGCACCACGTCCAGCCGCGCATTAGCGGCAGAGCCCCATAGTGGGCCCGGACGGTGACCTCCGACCACCCGAGTGCTGGGGGATACGTCCTCCCCCGGCCCGCAGGCGCCGCATCTTGCTCCGTTCAAAGACGTCTCATGAGAACGCCCCTCACCGAACAAGACGGGAGGGAGTATGGCGGTGATGGGAATTTTGTCAAGAACAAATATGGAACGAAGAAAACTTGGATTGTAGGATGGGTAGAGCGAAGCGGAACCCATCACCACAAGCGCCCGGCTGTGATGGGTTTCGCTTCGCTCTACCCATCCTACGGCTGCGGCGTTCGTCTACAGCCACTTCTTCCATTTGAAGAAGAGATACGGGACCACCGCTGCACAGACCATCATCAGGATCGCCATGGGATAACCGAAGTCCCATTGCAGTTCCGGCATCAGCTTGAAGTTCATGCCATAGACCGAGGCGATCAGGGTCGGCGGCATCAGCACCACCGCCATCACCGAGAACAGCTTGATGATGTTGTTCTGTTCGAGATTGACCACACCGAGCATGGCATCCAGCGTGAAGGTGATCTTGCTCGACAGATAGGAGGCGTGGTCCGTGAGGGACATCACGTCGCGCTGCATTGTCTTGAGCTGGGCGCGCATGTCCTTCGACCACTTCACGCCGTCCGCCTCCGCCGTGACGAAAGTGACGAGACGGCCGATGGAGACCAGGCTTTCACGCACTTTCGAGGTCAGGTCGCCCTTGCGGCCGATGGCGATCAGGATTTCCGAATAGCGCTTGGCATGGCCGGTACGCTGCGACTCGTCGGGCTCGAAAATGTCGTGGCTGACCTGGTCGATATCGGCGCCGACGCGTTCCAGAATGTCGGCGCAGCGATCGATCACGGCGTCGAGCAGTTCGAGCAGCACGGTCTCGCCATTGGCATTGGCCGGTGCGTTACGACCGAGCTTGAGCTCCACGGACGCAAACGGGCGCGGCGCGTCGTAGCGCACGGTGACCAGACGCTGGCGGGTGAGGATGAAGGTGACGGCGGTGACGCGTGGATTCTCGGTGTCGGAACCGCACATCAAGCTCGCTGTCATGTAGCGGGCGCCGTTCTCGATATAGAGACGGCTGGAGATCTCGATCTCCTGCATGTCTTCCCGGGTCGGAATTTCCACCCCGGCCAGCTTCTCCACCGCCTTGTCCTCGCCCGGGGACGGCTTCACCATGTCGATCCACACCGCATTGTCCGGCAAACTCGACAGATCGGTCGGTTCGGACTTCCGGAGCGCGTGATCGACGGGGGTGAAGACAGCCAGCATGGCAACTCCGCAATGGTTGAAGATGCAAAAAGAGGAACCGCTGCAACAGCGGCCCGGACCGAATCGGCGGGAGGGCGACCATGCCCGAGACGGATGCAGCCCTCATGACAGCCTTCTTGCACCGCGCCAACCCCGAGCGCGCGCGAAAAGCCATCGCCGTGCAAACGTCGCTCAACCAGCCGAACATGTGGTCCGCCGATCACAGCTTCGGGAGAAATCGTGAGACTGCATAAACCCTGATCAAATCACGTAAATTTCTGCGGCAAATATGACACAGGTCACAACCCGCATGCTGCAGCGCGTATCTGGCCGCTGGAATCACGGGAAAATTCAGCGATACTGCGCTTAACGGAATCGTGGCGTTTAGGGGCCTATTCTGCGGACGTAACGCGCGTCCGGGCCCAGCAACTGGAACAAAGTTATGTCTCTCAAGATTCGACTGGGTTTGATCGTCGCGGCCGGCCTGATGCTGTCGGCCTGCAACACGACCACCGCCATGTATCAGCCGGCTCCGGAATCCAGCCTGAAGCCCAATGATCGCGCGCAGCTCGCCAAGGCGAAATACGCCAATGTGAAGCCAGCCGAGCCGTTCCGCCGCGCCATCGTCGACTTCCACCGCAAGGAGCTGCCGGGCTCGATCGTCGTCGATTCCGACAACCACTATCTCTATTTCGTGCAGGACGGCGGCAAGGCCATCCGTTACGGCGTCACCGTGGGTGAAGAAGCCCTCGCCTTCTCTGGCGTCGCCCGCGTCGGCAACATGGCCGAATGGCCGAAGTGGACCCCGACCAAGGACATCCATGCCCGTATCGAGGGCCTGCCGGCCCAGGTGCCCGGCGGCGTGGACAATCCGCTCGGCGCCCGCGCGCTCTATCTCTATCAGGGCAACAAGGACACGCTGTTCCGTATCCACGGCACCAATCAACCGGAATATATCGGCGCCTCGATCTCCTCGGGCTGCATCCGCATGACCAATGAGGACGTCATCGACCTCTACAGCCGCGTCAAGCCGGGCGCGCTGGTCGTCGTGCTCGAGCCGAAGGCCGGCGACTCGCCGTACAATTCGAAGCTGGCCCTGCAGGGCGGCGGCGGTACGCCGAACTAAGCTTCAGACAAACAGGAATTGAAAAAGCGTCGGGCAACCGGCGCTTTTTTATTGGGCTGAACTCAGGCTGTATTGCTTCCTCCCCCAAGCCGCGCAGCGGCGCAGTGGGGTCCGACGGACGAATTCGTCCGTCGTAGGCTGGGGTGGGGTGTCTCCCACGTGGCGTCCTTCCGTGGGGATAGACCCCACCCGTCACGATGCTCGCTGGACGCTCGCAGTCGTGCCACCCTCCCCGTTGCGCCGCTGCGCGGCTTGGGGGAGGGATAAGACGAGCGTCGCTGCTTAAAGCCCACCGCAGCACCCACCCGCGTCCAAACGAGCAGTTTACATCCGATTAGAACCATTCCAATAAGTGCGCACCTAGTGCAGGCGCCGTCACGACGCCTGCCCGGCAAACTTGGATACGTTCGACGTGATGTGGAAGCCGAAGAAGAGTGCCTCTGAACTCGAAAAGATCTTTCGGGAAACGACCCTCAAAAGCATGGGGCCATGGCCGCCGAATGTGCGGCTGATCATCTATCCGCTGAACGACAGCTGGCGCATCACCGTCGGCTATTCCGACGCCGCACATACGCCGTTCCGCGACAAGCTGATGGAGCTCAGTGTCCACCTGCGCGAGCTGTACGACCTGGAAGACGACCCCAACAGTCCCTGGCGATGACGGTGCGGACGAGGGACCGTCGTGCTCCCTCCCCCAAGCGGCCCAGCCGCGCAGTGGGAGGGAACAAGCGGAGTGCCGTCACCTGTCCCTAACGCAATAGATTGAGCGGAAATGGCGGTGCCTGCGCGCGCTGCTTGCGGGGCTTCCTGGCCTTGGCCTTTTTCTGCTCGGGCTTGGCCTTCTCGTCGGGCTTCGCCTCCTCGGCCTGCTCCTTCTCCGGCTCGGCCTGCGCCTCCGTCGGCGGCTCGGCGGGCTTTGCCTCCGCGGGCTTTGCCTCCGCGGGGGCGCCCTCCTTTGCGGCCACTTCGCGCGGCGGCGCTTCGGCCGGACGCGGGGCCGGCATCAAGGGCGCGACCTGCGGCCAGGCATCCCAGACATCCCACTGGCAGATGCGATAATTGCCGCGGCGCTCGGCGAGATCGAAATGGATGTGGTCCTCGTGATAGCCATCCGAGCCGGGCCCCAGCACCGTGGGGAAACGCGAACACAGCGACAGCAGAACTTTTTCGCGCAACTCGCGCGGCGTGCCCGGCTCTGTCAGCGCGATCGACTGGCCATTGGCCAGTTTGAGGCCGCGGATATCGAGCGCATTGGCGCGGCCATGCTCGGAGAGTTTGGCGCCCTGCTGACGGTTACGCCCGCGGCAACTGAAGGAATCGAAATTGTCGAGTTCGACCAGTTTCGTTTTCAGGCTGCCCGCGAGCCCTGCCATGTCGGTGCGAACCCAGTCCGCCACCGCCGTGGCCATCGTGCAGCGCATAGTGGCCGCGGGCTTCAGCGGCACACGGGTCTTGTCCGCCAGCACCACCGCCTCGAGCCGCACCATGTCGGGACCACCGCAGGCGCCCGGACCCTTGATGTCCGGGATGCTCGGCGCGACAGCGATGTCTTCGGTGAGCGCCACACGGCAGGCCGAAGGCGGCGGCGGCTCCGGCGGCCTGGCCTCGGCGGCCGGCTTCTCGGCGGGCTGGCCGGGCTTCTCGGCCGGCTCGGCCTCCGGCAATTGCGGGGCTTCGGCGGGACGCGCCTTCGGCAATGGCACGCGTGTGGTGGTGAGATAGGCTTCCGCCGGCAGTGCCGAAATCATGAGCAGAGCCAGACCGGCTCCAATTGTCGTTTGGCCGCAGCGGGATAGACCAAAAGTCGATTTTCCGGCCGCTTTCCCCGCGCTACACTTCATGGCAAGACCTAATTCCCCAACGATGGGCCAACCCATCGTGGGCGCTGCGGTTCCTTAGCGGAGTCGCAAGCAGAACAGAAATGCGGAGGAGCAATCGAATGCGCGGCTTGATGCAAGACTGGCCCCTGTTGTGTCATCGGATCATCGATCACGCAGCGAAAAACCACGGCGAGCGCGAGGTTGTCACCCGCTCCGTGGAAGGCCCGATCCATCGCACCACCTATGGCGAAATCCGCAAGCGCTCGCTGAAAGTGGCGCAGCGGCTGGACAAGGAAGGCATCGTGCTCGGCGACCGCGTCGCCACCATTGCCTGGAACACCTGGCGCCATCTCGAAGCCTGGTATGGCATCATGGGCATCGGCGCCATCTGCCATACGGTGAACCCGCGTCTGTTCCCGGACCAGATCGCGTGGATCATCAATCATGCGCAAGATCGCATCGTGATGACCGACCTCACCTTCATCCCGATCCTGGAAAAGATCGCGGACCAGTTGCCGAGCGTCGAGCGTTACATCGTCTTCACCGACAAGGCACACATGCCGCAGACCACGTTGAAGAACGCCGTGGCCTATGAGGACTGGATCAACGAGGTCGACGGAAACTTCCAGTGGAAGGAGTTCGACGAGAACACCGCCGCGGCTATGTGCTACACATCGGGCACCACGGGCGACCCGAAGGGCGTGCTGTATTCGCACCGCTCCAACGTGCTTCATGCCTTGATGGCGAATAACGGCGACTCGCTCGGGACCACGTCGAAAGACACGATGCTGCCGGTGGTGCCGCTGTTCCATGCCAATAGCTGGGGCATCGCCTTCTCCGCGCCGTCCATGGGCACCAAGCTGGTGATGCCCGGCGCCAAGCTCGACGGCGCGTCGGTCTATGAGCTGCTGAGCACCGAGAAGGTGACCTACACTGCCGGCGTGCCGACGGTGTGGCTGATGCTGCTGCAATATATGCAGAAGGAAAAGCTGACGCTGCCGGATCTGCGCGTCGTCGTCTGCGGCGGCTCGGCGATGCCGCGGGCGATGATCGAGACCTTTGCCAATATGGGCGTCGAACCACGCCATGCCTGGGGCATGACGGAAATGTCGCCGCTCGGCACGGTGTGCACGCTGCAGGGCCAGTACAAGGATCTCGAGGGCAGCGAGAAGTTCGACATCCTGCAGACCCAGGGCTTCTCGCCCTTCATGGTCGAGATGAAGCTGGTCGACGACAACGGCAAGCTGATCCCGCATGACGGCAAGACGTTCGGCCGCCTGCTGGTGCGCGGTCCCGCTGTGGCGAAGGGATATTTCCGCGTCGACAGGAACATCCTCGATGACGAAGGCTATTTCGACACCGGCGATGTCGCGACCATCGACGAATACGGCTACATGCGGATCACCGATCGCTCCAAGGACGTGATCAAGTCCGGCGGCGAATGGATCTCGTCGATCGATCTGGAAAATCTTGCGGTCGGCCATCCGCAGGTGGCGGAAGCGGCGGTCATCGGCGTCTTCCATCCGAAGTGGGACGAGCGCCCGCTGCTGATCGTGCAACTCAAGCCGGACCAGCAGGTGAGCCGCGAGGACCTGCTGACATACATGGATGGCAAGATCGCGAAGTGGTGGATGCCCGATGACGTGGTGTTCGTCGATGCCATCCCGCACACGGCCACCGGCAAGATCCTGAAGACCGCGCTGCGCGATCAGTTCAAGGAATACACGCTGCCGACGGCGGCGGCGTAGTTCGCCTCCTTTAGATCGCGACGAAAAGGCCCGGCGGTCCGCCGGGCCTTTCTGCTATCCGACGGACGACTATTGTGGTGCCGTGCCCCGCGCCGGCGCATTCTGGCTCGTATGCCATTTCAGGAATTGCTGAAACAGCGCCTCGCTCTGCTCCGGCGTAACCTGTGCCGCACGCGGACCGAGCGCAGCACCTCGGGCTGAGAGGAACTGATCGAATTTGGTGCGCAACTCCGGCGACGCGGTCGACGAATGCTGGTCGAGCCAGGCCTGCGCCGGCTTGAAACGCTCCCATCCCTTCAGTGGCGCACCGAGCGAAACTTCCTTCCACTTCGGATGATAGGGCGGCTGCTGCAGCGTCTTGAACTTCTCGAAGAAGACCTGAACGAAGTGCTCCATCTTCTTGTAGCGATCGGTCTTTTCCGGCCAGTTGTAGCCGGCAAGGATCGCAGCGACCGAAATCGTATCGATGCGCTGGCCAGGCGCGATCAAGGTCGGATAGTCCTCGGCCTTCAGTTCGGAAGGGAAGTAGTCTGCCTGAAGCGGGCCGCTATATTCGATCGGCACCAGGTGGAAATCGCCCGTCATCTGTGCCACCGCACGTGATGGCGTGCCCTGCACTGCGACGAAGGCGTCGAGCTCTCCGCGCTTCAGTTTCTCCTGGGCAATACGCTGCTCCATATGGGAGACGATCGGGCGGATGCCCAGGCGCTCGAAGATGGTGTTTGCGGTGATGAAGGTGCCGCCGTCGGGCAGATCGATGGCGACACGCTTGCCCTCAAGATCCTGCAGCCGCTTCACCGACTTGCCGGCGACCACATGGACTTCCTCGTTGTACAGCTTGGTGATGTAGGTGAACTGGCGACGGATGTTCTGCGCGTAGCCCTTGCGCTCGAGATAATCGAGCGTATCGGCACGGACGATACCGAGATCGACCCCGCGCAGGAACAGAATGTCGGCGATGCTCTTTACCGACCCCTTGCTGACAACGGGCAGGATGCGAAGATTGTCGCCGTCATCGAGCGCAGTGGCGAGATCTGCACCGAAATTCAGATAGGTGCCTCCGAGTGGTCCCAGCACCACGGTGATGGTGTGCGCGTTGATCCGGTCCTTGAGGCCCTTGTTGTCGGTATTGTAGTTGAACACCGCCTTCAGGCCCTGACTAACGGCCTCCGGGCTCACTTCGGCGCGTTGCGCCGAGGCCGACGTCATCATCGATAGGGAGACTGCTGCGGTCGCCGCGATGGAGGCGGCCGAAGCTACAAGTTTGAACAGTTGTTTCATCGTGGAGGTCCTGCAAGCAATTGCGATATCCGCAGTGATGCGATGCGGCTACCAATGGAGCCGCAGTGAAGTTGAAGGTCTGGCAGACGAAGCCTCAGTAGGCTTGCAGCGCATTGAGCCGGCGTGGTGCATCGGGCGCCCCCCACTCGGCAGCCTTGCCGTACCATTTACGGGCCATGGAAATGTCCGGCAGGGGCCCGCTTGCCGTCTGCTTCAGCAGGATCGGGTCATAGCTCTCGGCAAGCATCATTGCGGCCTGTACGCTGTGCGCCTCCGCAGCCCGCCGCAGCATGAGCCGCGCCGGTGCGATATCGCCTGCCGCCGTAAATTCCTGCGCGCGCCTGATCAATGACGCAATTTCGTTTGGATCCATCGTACGGTCAGGCGGCGCTGAGACCACCGGCTGCGGTACCGGAGCCGATACGGGCGGCGGCGCAATGGTGGCTGCGCCGAGTTGTGGGATTGCTGCCTGCGGTGGGATCGCGGCAGGAGCAGTGCGCGGCGGAGAGAGGGCAGCGACCTGCCCTGCAGGCCTGCTCCAGGTCATGCGGAAACTGCCGCCGACCAGCGCTGCGCCCTCGGCATTGCGCAATTCGGCATTGACCGTGACTTGTCCGGCGAACTCGTCCGGCGGCGTCACTTTTGTCACGGCAAGGTCTTGAGCCGGAATGCGCCAATCATTGGCGCTGAGCTTTTTGCCGGTGCTCAGACGGCTGCCGGCGGGCAATCCGCTCAGAACGACCACGCCGCCCGGCGGTGGCGCATTGACCGAGATACCGACCGGAAGCGTGTCGTTGGTCTCGCCGACCTGATCGGCGAATTGCAGGGTCGATGCGACGGCCTTGCGCGGCGGCGACGGCAGGATCGCGGATTTCACCTGCATCCATATCGAATCGCTATCCGCAACGGTCTCGGCATTCGGCGCCGGCCCGCGCACCAATGGGACGATCACGACGAAGATGAGCGCGATGGCCCCCACAATGCCCAGCGCCACCGCGAATCTGAGGAAGACGCCAAAACCGCTGCGTCCGCTGTCCATCGTTGGCGTGTAAATTTCCTGAGGTTCGAGCGAATCCCGCAATGCACGCGAGACCGCATCCTCGAAGACCTTCGACCGGTGCCGCAACACTGACGGCGAAGACGGCGACGGCGCGACCTGTTCCGGCGCAGGATCGTGCCGGAACATGGCCGGCTCCTCGTAGCGCGGTTCAAAATTGCTTTCGCGGACTTGATCCGGATTGGTATCGGTCGGGCGCCTTAAATGACGCGGGGCATAATAAAGCGGATCGTTTGGATCGAGATCGAAGTCCCTTAAATTACTCATGACAATAGTTCCCCAACTGCAATCTGGGGCCGTCGGCGCGGACGCGCACCGCCGGCGGCGATAGTCCTGGTCGGCAAAATTTTCTGTCTACGGAATCTAAGCTCCGCTTGGCCGCTCCTGTTTGAACGGATACCAAGCAAAGGAAGGGAACCTTCCAAGACCTCAATGATTGACAGCCTGCCCCCTGCGTGAGCAGGCGCCCGCCAAAAGTCTTCCGGTCCTGCCGCTTTTTAGCGGCTCATCAGGTCCGGTGCCGGCACCGTCGTAATGAACGACTATAGTACCGGTGACCTCCGAAGACTTTGTGGCCAAACTTCATCAAGTTTTTGTCTGAATTTAGAATTGCCACGGTTGAGTCCCGCTTTGAATTCAACTTTTCTGTTGTCTTTACAACGACATGTCTGTTCAGCTGGCTGACGCGAAAACGGATATTCGCGCTCGGCAAGACCTCCGCGATACAGCAGGCGACTTCTAGCGTTGAACGTGCAAACCCCTATTATTATAGGGATCGCAGCAGTACCCCGCCCGACCGATCGCAACCACGGCGACAGATAGCGAGGTCATCGTACGAGTGGCCACGGGAGCGGACCCGCGCTGAAAATTCGCGAGGGCCGCGGCCGTTTTGATCTTAACCAAAACGATAGGCATTTTGTCGCACCCGACTGATTTAGCTCAATTCAGCTCCTCCCGGGGATCAGCGGCACGCGGCTGCTGCGGGGCGGGTGAAAGGCGGTTCCAGAATGAAAAAGGCGACTGGAACGACCAGTCGCCTTGCATGCCGAAACGGAGATCGAAAGGTCAGTTGCTCAGTGCAGCCTTCACCAAACCGCTGGCTTTGCCGAAATCCATCTGACCGGCATATTTCGCCTTCAGGCTCGCGATCACCTTGCCCATGTCCTTCATGCCGGCGGCGCCGAGTTCGGTGATCTCGGCTGATATCGCCGCTTTTGCCTCATCCTCGGACATCTGCTGCGGCAGATAGGCTGATATGACGGCGATCTCCTCGCGCTCCCCAGCGGCGAGTTCGGCGCGGCCGCCCTTCTCGTACAATTCGACCGACTCCTGGCGCTGCTTGATCATCTTCTGCAGCAGGCTGAGCAGATCGCCATCGCTGAGCGGCGGCTTGCTTTGGCCGCGGGCATCGATGTCAGCATTCTTGATGGCCGCATTGACCATGCGCAGCGTGGACAGCTTGCGCTCGTCCTTGGCCTTCATGGCCTCCTTGACGGCGGTATTGATGCTTTCGCGCAGCATTTGCGTCTCCTTGTCGGCGGCCTCTCGGCGACACCGGAATTTAGCTGGTTCGATCTAAGCGCTTTGCCGGGATGGCACAACATGCCCGCAAAACTGCCAGCCGGCGGTCACGGGGCCGGCTGGCGGTGCATCGAGGAGAATTCATCGGCCCCGTCACTGCGCAATTCATCGGGTTCGCCGACGTCAGGCCCGCGCGGCAGCACCATCAGTGCAGCAATCGTGGTCGGAATGCCCGGCTTGCCCCACAGCATCGGCTGCACTTCGAAATCGACCCGGACGTTCCGGGTCTCTACCTCGGCGACCTTCGCCATCCAGCCCATGCAGACGGAATCCGCCGCAAAACAGGTACCCACCCAGCCACGCCCCAATGTCGCCGGCCGCGGCATGCCCCAAGTGTACTGGAAGCGGAACGGCCGGCTGTAACGGGGATGGTCCGGGCTGTAGAAGGCGGTTGCGAAAGCGAGGCCGTCGTCGCCGCTGACCTGCACCATCGGGCGCCCGGTCGCCTGGTGCCAGCGCTTGGTGAGTTCGAGCGCGGCGAGCTTGTAGTAGGTGCGCTCATTGGGGCTGACGCTGTTGCGCTGGATCGCATGGATCGGCGCGGCGACAACGATGGCAATGATTGCGATCCCCGCCACCCAGGTGGCGAGATTGACGGTGAAGAAACGCTCCAGCGTGTAGCTGGCGCCGCAGACGATCAGCACCACCGGCAGGAACAGGCCCTGCGCGGCCCAGAGCGAGGGCATGTTGGTACCGAGCGCCAGCGCCGTGACCGGCGGCAACACGAGCGTGCCGACGAAGACCCAGAACAGCAGCAGGAGCCCTGATGGCATGGCACGGAAATCCTCGACCAACCGCGCCAGCCGCCGCCCTGCCGACAGCGTCCAGACGATCGCCGGGAAAGCCAGCGTCGCGGCAACGCCCAGCAGGAACATGCTTGCCTCGCCGAACGAATGGCGAAGGCCGAAGCCGCCCTGCTGCTTGAGCGGATAAGCGAGCGTCTCGCCGTCGTTCATGATGAGCCAGTGCAGATGCGGGCCGAGCACGACGAGACCGGCCAGCGTCGAGACCCACGGCGCCCACGACTTGAAATAGACCGCGCGCCGCGGATGCGCGAAAGTCGCCAGCGCGAAACTGGCGATCAGGAATACCGAGTAATATTTCCCGAGCATCGCCAGCGCCGCGAGGGCGCCGGCGGCGATCGACCAGCCGATCCTGCGCGTCTCGAAGGAGCGCAGATGGCAATAAGTGGCGAGCGGCCAGATCGCCAGCAGCACCGTATTGGCGTTGAAGCGCTGGGCGTAGAATTGATAGACCGGCGTCAGCATCAACAGCATCAGGATGACGGCGCGGGAATCGCCGCGCACGAAGCGCCGGGCGATGAGATCGACGGCGAACAGCGCCACCGCCGCATTGGTCATGGACAGCAGCTGGAACGACCAGTCGGTGAGCGGAAACACCTGCGTCCACAGCCACGCCACCCAGCCCATCAGTGGCGGGTGCTTGGCATTGCCCCAGGCGAAGTCGCGCCCGAGCGTCCAGGTCTCCAGTGCATCGGCATGGAGATCGCCGCTTTGATAGGCAATGACGAGGAAAAGCCACCAGGCGGCAGCGAAAGCGGTGATGAGAAGCGGGATCGCCCAGCCCTTCTCGATCCCGTCGAGCCATGCCAGGAAGGGACGGCGCCAGCGCGCTGGCGCCGCGGCCGAACGTGCAGCCATGGAGGCGAAATAATCGAGCCGCACGGAAATATCCGGAAATACCCAGTTTGGGGGTTGCTAACGGCGAATCGCTTAATCAGCAAGCAATCTTCGGGGCAATCCGACCGATTCAACGTTAAAATACCTTGATCGGGTGTCTCCGGCCTGGAAGGTCCTGCACCCGTTACCGGGTTCCGACCTTGTGAATCCGCCCGTTCCGGCTTTGACGCCGCCAAGCGGCAGGACTATGTAGTCCTCTCATGACCCCCACAGAAACATCCTCAGCCTGGCCGGACCACAAACCGACCGCGCTCCTCGTGCTCGCCGATGGCACCGTGCTGGAAGGCTTCGGCCTTGGCGCGGAAGGCCAGGCCGTCGGTGAAGTCTGCTTCAACACCGCCATGACCGGCTATGAAGAGATCCTCACCGATCCCTCCTATGCCGGCCAACTCATCACTTTCACCTTCCCCCACATTGGCAATGTCGGCGCCAATGACGAGGACATCGAGACGGTGAACATGGCGGCGACGCCCGGCGCGCGCGGCGTGATCCTGCGCTCGGCCATCACCGACCCGTCGAATTTCCGCTCGTCGCGCCATCTCGACGCCTGGCTGAAGGCGCGCGGCATCATCGGCATTTCCGGCATCGACACCCGCGCCCTCACCGCGCTGATCCGCACCAAGGGCATGCCGAACGCCGTCATTGCGCACGCGAAGAACGGCCAGTTCGACCTGCACGGGCTGAAGGAAGAAGCGCGCGAATGGCCCGGCCTCGAAGGCATGGACCTCGTGCCCATGGTCACCTCCGGCCAGCGCTTCGACTGGGACGAGAAGCCTTGGGTCTGGAACGAAGGTTTTGGCCGCCAGGACAAGCCCGAATTCAACGTGGTCGCCATCGATTACGGCATCAAGCGCAACATCCTGCGCCTGCTGGCCGGCGAAGGCTGCAAGATCACCGTCGTGCCCGCCACCACCTCGGCTGAAGACATTCTGGCGCTGAAGCCGGATGGCGTGTTCCTGTCCAACGGTCCGGGCGACCCGGCCGAGACCGGCAAATATGCGGTGCCGGTCATCAGGCAGGTGATCGATAGCGGCCTGCCGACCTTCGGCATTTGTCTGGGTCACCAGATGCTTGGTCTGGCGGTCGGCGCCAAGACCAAGAAGATGCATCAGGGCCATCACGGCGCCAATCATCCGGTCAAGGACGAGACCACCGGCAAGGTGGAGATCACCTCGATGAACCACGGCTTCGCCGTGGACGAGGCCACGCTGCCGAAGGGCGCCAAGCAGACCCACATCTCGCTGTTCGACGGCTCCAATTGCGGCATCGAAATCGAGGGCAAGCCGGTATTCTCCGTGCAGTATCATCCGGAAGCATCGCCCGGCCCGCAGGACTCGCATTACCTGTTCAAGCGGTTCGCGGATTTGATGCGGGCGAAGAAGGCGTCGTAAGGCGCCGGAAAAATCAGAATGTGGTCATGGCCGGGCTCGTCCCGGCCATTGTCTTTGGTGGCTATGGGCTGGTGTTCACCGCCTCGTTTTGTATGATGCCCGTCATCAGAAGAACAGGAAACGCCATGACTGACCAAGCTCCGCCTTTCAGCGTTGTCTCCCCTGCCGTCCTCGCTTCCATGTCTGGGCTCGACTTCGTACGAAAGATGTTTGCGGGTGAGCTGCCGCAGCCGCCGATCATGGAGAATGTCGGACCGTTCGACTGCACGGCAGATCATGGCCATGTGGTGCTGCACAGCATTCCCGGCATCCGGCACTACAATCCGATCGGCTCGGTACATGGCGGCTACGCCGCGATCCTGCTGGACTCCGCCATGGGCCTTGCAGTGCATTCGACGCTGCCACCGGGCTCGGGCTACACCACGCTGGAATTCAAGATCAGCTTTATCCGTGGCATGAGTGAAACCACCGGCACGGTGAAGACGGAGGGTAAGGTTCTCAATGTCGGACGGCGCGCCGGCACGGCGGAAGCGCGGATCACCGACGACAAGGGACGGCTGCTCGCGCATGCGACGACGACGTGTCTCGTGTTCGAACTGCCGAAATGATCGCGTGAAGGAACGGGTTGGCACCATCGGGGTTTGCGCTCTGTCTCACACAGGGGTCCCCGATGTCCGTCACCGCTCCACAAAGCATCGTTTTCACCGATGACGGGCTCACGCCGAACAATCCTTTGCCGCTGCTGATCTACAAATCCGCGATCGACGTCAGCGGCGACAGCCCCGAGGCCACCATCGAGCGGGTCTTTGGCGACAATGGCTGGGGCGACATGTGGCGCAACGGCGTGTTCGATTATCTGCATTACCACGCCACGGTGCATGAGGTACTCGGCGTCTCACTCGGTCACGCCGTCATACGCTTCGGCGGGGACCATGGGCGCGAGATCGAAATTGCAGCGGGTGACGTCGCCGTGCTGCCCGCCGGGACCGGCCATCAGCGCATCAGCGCTAGCCCGGATTTCCGAGTGGTCGGCGCCTATCCGCCAGGACCAGGCGTCGAGATCACACGGGCGACGCCGGAAAACCATCGCAAGGCGCTGCAGACAATTCCACGGGTCGAGCTACCGCCGAGCGATCCCGTGTTCGGCAAGGACGGACCGCTCATGAGGTTATGGAAGGCCACTTGAGCGGCACATGAAAACGCCCGCTGCGAGGCGGGCGTTTTCGGCACGTCAATGGCGCTGACGTTACTTCTCGTTGGCGCCTTCCGCCCGGCTGGCTTCGAACAGGAACCAGGTGCGGCGCTCGGTCTCGTCGATATAGTTTTCCAGCAGGCTGGCGCTGGCGACGTCATCGGCGTCGTCACACACCTTGTGCGCCTTGCGGAGCGCCGCGGCCATCTTCTTGTTGTCTTCCATCAGCTCATGCAGCATCTCGACCGGCGGCACGTAGTCCTCGTTATTGTCCTTGACCGACTGCAGCTTCGCGATCTCGCCGATCGAATGCACGGTACGGCCGCCGATCTTGCGCACGCGTTCGGCGAGCGGATCGGTGGTCGCGAAAATCTGGTCCGCATGCTCGTCGAGCAGCAGGTGATAGTCACGGAAGTGGCGGCCCGAAATGTGCCAATGGAAATTCTTGGTCTTCAGATAAAGCGCGAAGGCGTCGGCGACGAGGCCGTTGAGGGCCTTGGTGACCTTCTCCACGCCATCTGCAGCCAGATCGGTGGGGGTGTTCAGATCGGCGGCGATTTTCGACTTGGTGCTCACGAGAAATACCTTCCTTTACGCTGGGGTGGGCGGCTCGGCGGGTTGGGTGCTGATCTCGTGCGAATGTCTGCGACGAAGGGCCCACTGTGCTGGACATCCTTCCCGTCACCTACTCCGCAGCGTTCAAGAGGCCTCGTTCAAAAGACTTTGGACGAAAGACCGTTTCCAACTCGGCTGAAAACGCTCTAGACGATTCAAACGCAGACGAAATGTAAGGGTTCCCGAAGCGGGAACAAGGAAGGGCCGGGCTGCCGCATGGAAGATTGGATCGATTATTACGATTCCACCCACACGATCTATGCCAGCAAATTGCATCGGGACGTTCACTTCGAACTGATCGCGCGCGATATCATCGGCTACATTCCGTCCAGGGACGCCACAGTGCTCGACTATGCCTGCGGCGAGGCGCTGTCGGCCGGCAAGGTCACCGAGGCCTGCGCGAAACTCATTCTGGCCGAGCCGGCACCGAAAGTGCGTGAGCGGGTCGCTGCCCGTTTTGCCGCCAATCCGAAGATCGCCGTGCATTCGCTCGACGAGCTCCGCGACCTGCCGGCGGGCTCGGTCGATCTGGCGATCATGAATTCGGTCGCCCAATACATGACCCTGCCCCAGCTTGAAGACGCTTTCACCGTGGTGAAGCGCCTGCTCAAGCCCGACGGCAGACTGGTGGTCGGCGACATCCTGCCGCCGGACCTTGGCATGATGACCGATGTCATGGCGCTGCTACGGCTGGGCGCCAAGCACGGCTTCCTGTGGGACGCGCTTGTCAGTCTGGTGAAAACCGCATTGTCGGATTACCGGCAACTCCGGACTACGCTGGGTCTGCAGCACTATGCAGAAGCCGACATGCTTGCCAAATTGGCGGCATCGGGATACCGATCATCCCGCGCCAAAATCAATATCGGCCACAACCAGGCCCGTATGACATTTGTCGCACAGCCCATGGATGCCGTGCAGCCGATGGGTTGATCGGCATTTGAAACGTTAGGGTTAAGAGAACCTTTGCGAAACTGGTGGTAGATCAACCGTCTGTGATCGACCACAGTGAGAACGGCCCGGTGGCGGAAATGTCTACGCGGGGGCGAGTGCATCGCCTCATATCCTGGTTCAAGTCCAGGCTGGGCCTCCATCCTTCGCTCGCTTTGCGAGCTTCGGCTCGGCGAGCCATCCGCCTCGTCATTTCGGCAGAAACCGGCGGTTGATGACGGCTTTAAGGGCCTTCCCTGCCCCGCTATACTGGTCTAAAGACAGCCGCGCGCGAAGATGAGCCAAAGTTCTTTAGGGAGCGGAGCTTGTCAGGCGCCCGGGCCCGAGGGACGCGCGACTGCGCGCCCTTTTTTTGTGCCGATTTGTCACCACCGCGAGACGCAATGCCAAAACGCACCGACATATCCACCATCCTGATCATCGGCGCCGGTCCCATCGTGATCGGCCAGGCCTGCGAGTTCGATTATTCGGGCACGCAAGCCGTCAAGACGCTCAAGGAAGAGGGCTACCGGATCGTTCTGGTCAATTCCAATCCGGCCACCATCATGACGGATCCGGAGCTGGCGGACGCGACCTATATCGAGCCGATCACGCCGGAGATCGTCGCAAAAATCATCGAGAAGGAACGCGGCGATCGCAGCAAGGGCTTTGCGCTACTGCCGACCATGGGCGGCCAGACCGCGCTGAACTGCGCGCTGTCGCTGCGCCAGCAGGGCACGCTCGAAAAATTCGACGTCGAGATGATCGGCGCCACCGCCGAAGCGATCGATAAGGCGGAAGACCGCCAGCTGTTCCGCGAGGCGATGACCAAGATTGGCCTGGAGACGCCGAAGTCGCGGCTCGCCAATGCGTCGGACCTCAAGAAGCAGTATCGCGACAAGCACAATGCCGAGAAGGCCCAGCTGACCGGCGAAGCGCTGGCCGAGCATGAGCGCCAGTGGGTGCTGCACGAAGGCGACCGCCGCAAGCGCTATCAGGAGCATGCCCTCGGTCAGGCGCTGATGGCGCTGTCCGAAATCGGCCTGCCCGCCATTATCCGTCCGTCCTTCACCATGGGCGGCACCGGCGGCGGCATCGCCTACAATCGCGAGGAATTCCTCGACATCATCGAGCGTGGCTTAGACGCGTCTCCGACCAACGAAGTGCTGATCGAAGAGTCAGTGCTCGGCTGGAAAGAGTACGAGATGGAAGTCGTCCGCGACAAGAAGGACAACTGCATCATCATCTGCTCGATCGAGAATCTCGATCCGATGGGCGTGCATACCGGCGACTCCATCACCGTCGCGCCAGCGCTGACGCTGACCGACAAGGAATACCAGATCATGCGCGACGCCTCATTGGCGGTGCTGCGCGAGATCGGCGTCGAGACCGGCGGCTCCAACGTGCAGTTCGGCGTGAATCCTGCCGACGGCCGTATGGTCGTGATCGAAATGAATCCGCGCGTGTCGCGCTCGTCTGCGCTGGCGTCCAAGGCCACCGGCTTCCCGATCGCCAAGGTCGCGGCCAAGCTTGCCGTCGGCTACACGCTGGACGAAATCGCCAACGACATCACCGGCGGCGCGACCCCGGCCTCGTTCGAGCCGACCATCGACTATGTCGTCACCAAGATCCCGCGTTTCGCCTTCGAAAAATTCCCGGGCGCCTCGCGCACGCTGACCACCTCGATGAAGTCGGTGGGCGAAGTGATGGCCATCGGCCGTACCTTCCAGGAATCCCTGCAGAAGGCGCTGCGTGGTCTCGAGACCGGCCTCACCGGCCTCGACGAGATCGAGATCGAGGATCTCGGCCGCGGCGACGACAAGAACGCCATCCGCGCCGCGCTCGGCACGCCGACGCCGGACCGCATCCTGCAGGTCGGCCAGGCCATGCGCCTCGGCTGGACCGACGAAGAGATCTTCAATTCCTGCAAGATCGATCCGTGGTTCCTCGCTCAGATGCGCGGCATCGTCGAGATGGAAGCCAAGGTGAAGGCCAACGGCCTGCCGACCCATGCCTTCGGCATGCGCTCGCTCAAGGCCATGGGCTTCTCGGATGCGCGCCTTGCGGTGCTCGCCGGCAAGACCGATGCCGAAGTGAAGGCGCTGCGCCGTGAGCTGAATGTCCGTCCGGTGTTCAAGCGCATCGACACCTGCGCCGCCGAATTCGCCTCGCCGACCGCCTACATGTATTCGACCTATGAGTCGTCTTTCGCCGGCTCCTTCGCCGACGAGAGCCAACCGTCGGACAAGAACAAGGTCATCATTCTCGGCGGCGGTCCGAACCGTATCGGCCAGGGCATCGAGTTCGACTATTGCTGCTGCCATGCCTGCTTCGCGCTGGCCGATGCCGGCTATGAGACCATCATGGTCAACTGCAATCCGGAAACCGTGTCGACCGACTACGACACCGCGGATCGCCTCTATTTCGAACCGCTCACCGCCGAAGACGTGCTCGAGATCATCGACACCGAGCGCCAGAACGGCACGCTGCATGGCGTGATCGTGCAGTTCGGCGGCCAGACCCCGCTGAAGCTCGCTCGCGCGCTGGAAGCCGCCGACGTGCCGATCCTCGGCACCTCGCCGGATGCCATCGACCTCGCCGAGGACCGCGACCGCTTCAAGCGCATCCTCGACAAGCTCAAGCTCAAGCAGCCGAAGAACGGCATCGCCTATTCGGTGGAGCAGGCCCGCCTCGTCACCGCCGATCTCGGCCTGCCACTGGTCGTCCGCCCGTCCTACGTACTCGGCGGCCGCGCGATGCAGATCATTCGCGAGGAAAGCCAGCTCGGCGACTACCTGCTCGGCACGCTGCCGGAGCTGGTGCCTGCCGACGTCAAGGCACGCTATCCGAACGACAAGACCGGCCAGATCAACACGGTGCTCGGCACCAATCCGCTGCTGTTCGATCGCTATCTCTCTGACGCGATCGAAGTCGACGTGGACTGCCTCTCGGACGGCAAGGACACCTTTGTCGTCGGCATCATGGAGCACATCGAAGAGGCCGGCATTCACTCCGGTGACTCGGCCTGTTCGCTGCCGCCGCATTCGCTCGACGATGCGATGATCGCCGAGCTCGAACGCCAGACCCGCGAAATGGCGCTGGGCCTCGATGTCGTCGGTCTGATGAATGTGCAGTTCGCCATCAAGGATGGCGAGGTCTATGTGCTCGAAGTCAATCCGCGCGCCTCGCGCACGGTGCCCTTCGTGGCCAAGGTGATGGGCATGCCGGTCGCCAAGATCGCCGCCCGCATCATGGCCGGCGAGAAGCTTGCCGACTTCAATCTGAAGAAGCGCAAGCTGCAGCATGTCGGCGTGAAGGAATCGGTCTTCCCGTTCGCGCGCTTCCCCGGCGTCGATACGGTGCTCGGCCCGGAGATGCGCTCTACCGGCGAGGTGATGGGCATCGACTCGTCATTCGAGATCGCCTTCGCCAAGAGCCAGCTCGGCGGCGGCACCCGTGTGCCGCGCAAGGGCACGGTGTTCGTCTCGGTGCGCGAGAGCGACAAGACCCGCATCCTCGATGCGGTGAAGCTCTTGGCCTCCAGCGGCTTCAAGGTGGTCGCCACCGGTGGCACCCAGCGCTTCCTGGTCGACAACGGCGTTCAGGCCGAGAAGATCAACAAGGTGCTGGAAGGCCGCCCGCATATCGTGGACGCCATCACCAATGGCGAGATCCAGCTGGTACTCAACACCACCGACGGCCCGCAGGCCCTGGCCGACAGCCGCTCGCTGCGGCGGGCTGCCCTCTTGCATAAAGTACCATATTACACCACACTTTCGGGGGCCGTGGCGGCTGCGCAGGGTGTCCGTGCCAATCTGGACGGCGACCTTGAGGTCCGCACATTGCAGAGTTACTTTTCCGAAGTCTGACTTTGACCGGCGCGGCAATCCGGATTGAGGTTAGTCAAGAGCAGGTCATGACCGGAACCAGCCGGTCATGAACAGGTTCTGTTTCGGCGCCTGAATCCTGCATCTGCGCCGGCTGCAACGCACAGCCCCGCATATCCCCTGCAGGCCGATTTCACGGACTGACAAGTTTCGTCGCACGCGTCAGCGTGCGACATGACGTTAAAGGACGAAGAGAATGGTTGAGAAGGTCCCGATGACCGCCGGCGGTTTCGCCGCCCTCGAAGTCGAGTTGAAGGATCGCCAGACGGTGCAGCGTCCGCGCATCATCGAGGCGATTGCCGAAGCGCGTTCGCATGGCGACCTGTCCGAAAACGCCGAATATCATGCGGCGAAGGAAGAGCAGTCCCATAACGAAGGTCGCATCAGCGAGATCGAGGACAAGCTCGCGCGCGCCGACATCATCGATATCAGCAAGCTCTCGGGCGACACTATCAAGTTCGGCGCCACCGTGACGCTGATCGACGAGGACACCGAGAAGAAGAGCGTGTGGCAGATCGTTGGCGAGCCGGAAGCCGATGCCAAGAACGGTCGCATCTCGATCACCTCGCCGCTGGCACGTGCGCTGATCGGCAAGAGCAAGGGCACCTCCGTCGAGGTGATCGCGCCGGGCGGATCGAAGGCCTATGAGATCGCCAAGGTGGAATGGCGCTAAGCCAGCGCCTTGCAACCTGCCGAAAGATTGAAAGCCGCGCCTCGGGCGCGGCTTTTTTGTTGGTGGCGATCGACATGCCGGGCGGGCACCAGCCTGGCGCAATCCAGGTTCCATAGGAAGGCGGATGCACACCCAAGGGATGTATCGCAGCCATGAAGCACCTGTTCGCCCCACTGCTCGGCACGCGACTGCTCGCATTCATCGTCGGCCTGATGGTGTTCGGACACGTCGCGTCGGCCCAGACCCCCGCCAAGGAGAAGACCTCGGACCCCGCCCTGTCGCCACCGCCCCTCGCATTCGAGCCGCGACGGGAGATGCAGCCATCCGGACCGTCACGGCCGACCGCATCGCGATGGGGCGCCTATGCGATCGAAACGCACAAGCGGATCGAAAAACACCTCGCGGCCCATCGCGACGCCTTCAAATTCAAATCCGACCTGTATGTCGAACTCTGGATCGAGCCGAACGGGCGTGTGAGACAGACGCGCGTCACCGGCGCGACCGGCAACCGGACCGTCGATGCCATGGCCGGCCCTGACTTCCCGCCGGGCCTGGTGCTGCCGGCGCCGGACAAGGACATGCCGCAGCCGATCAAGGTCAAGATCAACGCGGACCGGTAATCCCCCGGGACCCATTGCTGATCGGACGATCAGCGCCCGTGTTCACCCGGCGCAGGCCCTTATAACGGCTGTGCGAACTGGAATAATTCTCGTGATCACGACATTTTTCACACGAGCGTGACCGCACCTTTGTGTAGCAGCAATGCTAGAACTGATCCGTCATTCACAGGGGGACACATGACATGGACCAGACTTTCGCAAAATTTCAGCCGATAGCACTCAGCCTGATGCGCTTCATGATCGGCTTGCTGATGCTTCAGTATGGCATCGCCAAGATCTTCAAATTCCCGGTCGTGCCCTACTTCGCCAACATCCCGCCGCTGATCACCGTGGCCGGCACCATCGAGCTCGTCGGCGGCGCGCTGCTGCTGATCGGCCTGTTCACCCGCCCGGTCGCTTTCATCCTGTCGGGACAGATGGCCTGCGCCTATTTCATCGGTCACATGTTCAAGGGTGCAGATCCGGTGTTCCTGCCGCTGCTGAATGGCGGCACGCTGGCGATCGCGCTGTGCTTCGCCTGCCTCTACATCGCAACCGCCGGCGGCGGCCCGATCAGCGCCGATGCGGCGATCCGGAAGGGCTGAGGTCGCTCCTGTCCCTCCTCCGCTCTTGCGGGGGAGGGTGGCCGGCCCTCTTGGGCCGGTCGGGTCGGGGCAGCCCCACGTGAGGTCAGGGTTTGGGGCAAGAACCCCACCCGTCTCGAAGCTCGCTGAACGCTCGCTTCGATCCACCCTCCCCATTCGCTTCGCTTCGGGGAGGGAGAAAAACTAGTCCGCGTCTTTCAATTCCAGCGGCACGGCTGCCGCGTATTTCGAATTATGCAGCACCAGCGACGTGCGCACATTGCGCACATGGGGCGCCGCCGTCAGTTGGCTGACAAAGACCTGGAAGGTCGCCATGTCCGGCGCCACGCATTTCAGGATGAAGTCGATCTCGCCGGACAGCATCCAGCACTCCCGCACCAGCGGCTCGTTGCGGACGAAATCCTCGAACGCCTTGAGGTCGGCATCGGCCTGGCTGGACAGGTGCACCGAGGCGAACACCGTGACGTCGAAGCCCAACTTCCGCGGATCGAGCAGACCCCGATAGCCCTGGATATAGCCGGCCTCTTCCAGCGCGCGGACGCGGCGCAGGCATGGCGGTGGCGAGATGCCGACGCGCTTGGCGAGTTCCACATTGGTGATTCGGCCGTCGGCCTGAATCTCGGCAAGGATCTTGAGGTCGATTTCGTCGAGGCTTTTCGGCACGCCGGGTCCTGCTGGCATTCGGAGCAAAGAATTGCGTTCTGTTTAGCGCAGGACGGGTGACACGCGCAATTTTATTGCGCGTGCATTGCAGAAATTAAGCCTTCGCGGGGGAAAATCCGGGAGTCCGAATTGCAATTCTTGCATAGCTCACCAGATATTCTAGAATTCATTTCAACGACTTCGCGCCGCTGCGACCGTATCGCCGGCACATTTCGCATCAAGCACTGACGTTATCGCCCTGCGGAAGGGGACTCGACCATGGCCGCCACCACTCATGCCAAAGTCGTCATCATCGGCTCCGGCCCGGCTGGCTACACCGCTGCTATCTATGCTGCCCGCGCCATGCTGGAGCCGGTCCTGATTCAGGGCATCCAGCCCGGCGGCCAGCTCACCATCACCACCGATGTCGAGAACTATCCGGGCTTTGCGGATGTGGTTCAGGGCCCGTGGCTGATGGAGCAGATGGAGAAGCAGGCGCAGCATGTCGGCACCAAGATCGTCACCGATCTGGTCACCGACCTCGACCTGTCGCAGCGCCCATTCCGCCTGACCTGCGACAGCGGCGACACCTATATCGCCGACACCGTTATTCTGGCGACCGGCGCCCAGGCGCGCTGGCTCGGCCTGCCCTCGGAAGACGCCTTCCAGGGCGGCGGCGTCTCGGCCTGCGCCACCTGTGACGGCTTCTTCTATCGCGGCAAGGAAGTAATCGTGGTCGGCGGCGGCAACACCGCCGTCGAGGAAGCGCTGTTCCTGACCAATTTCGCCTCGCAGGTGACCATCGTGCATCGCCGCGACGAATTCCGCGCCGAGCGCATCCTGCAGGACCGCCTGTTCAAGCACCCGAAGATCAAGGTGGTGTGGGACAGCGCCATCGACGAGATCTGCGGCACCCAGGGCCCGGCCAAGGTCACCCATGTCCGCCTGAAGAACGTCAAGACCGGCGCCACCACCGACGTGCCCGCGGACGGCGTCTTCATCGCCATCGGCCATGCGCCCGCGACTGAACTCGTGAAGGGCCAGCTCCAGCTGAAGCCCTCCGGTTATGTCGAGGTCGCCGCCAATTCCACCGCGACCTCGGTGCCCGGCGTGTTCGCCGCCGGCGATGTCGCCGACGAGACCTATCGCCAGGCGGTCACCGCCGCCGGCATGGGCTGCATGGCAGCCCTCGAGGCCGAACGTTTTCTCGCGGCTCATGCCCATGACCGCGCAGCCGCCGAATAATCAATGCCACGAACCCGCAACGGATCTACGGATATGGATTGGGATAAGCTGAAGGTGTTTCACGCGGCGGCGGAAGCGGGAAGCTTCACGCATGCAGGGGAGCAGCTCGGGCTGTCTCAGTCGGCGGTGTCCCGCCAGGTGAGCGCGCTGGAGCAGGAACTGGCGGTGTCGCTGTTCCATCGCCACGCCCGCGGCCTGATCCTCACCGAGCAGGGCGACCTCTTGTTCCGCACCGCCCATGACGTGTTCATGCAGCTGCAGGCGGCGCGCGCAAAACTCACTGACAGCCGCGAGCGGCCGAGCGGCGACCTCAAGGTCACCACCACCCCGGGCGTCGGCATCAACTGGCTGATCCCCCGCCTCGGCGAATTCACTGCGCTTTATCCGGAAATCCGCATCTCGCTGATCGTCACCGACGAGGAACTCGACCTTTCGATGCGCGAGGCCGATGTGGCGATCCGCACCCGCAAGCCGACCCAGCCGGACCTGATCCAGCGCAAGCTGTTCGCCATGGGTTTCCACGCTTACTGCTCGCCGGAATATATCAAGCATTTCGGCACCCCGCGTACGCTCGACGAACTCGACGGCCACCGCATCATCATGCTGAGCGATGCGCAGGTGTCTCCGCACCTGCAGAACCGCAGCTGGCTGATCGATGCCGGCCGCAACGGCAATGGCCCGCGCGAGGCTTACTTCAAGGTCAATAATATTTTGGGCCTGATGCGCGCCTGCCAGCAGGGCCTCGGCATCGCAGCATTGCCGGACTATCTGGTGGAAGAGAACGACCGCCTCGTGCAGCTGTTCAGTGAGTCCGACTCGATTCAACTCGATACGTATTTTGTCTATCCGGAAGAGCTGAAGACTGTGGCCCGCGTGCAGGTATTCCGCGACTTCATTGTCAGCAAGGCGCAGCGCTGGCCCTCATAACCCGCAAATTCAGCGGGCTGCCATGTCTACGCTGACGACATGTCAGACATGACAAGTCATGCGTTGCTGCAGGGCCTCTGCGGGGATCATACTATCCAAACGCTGAGGCTCGCGCCGCGCATTTGTCCCCCTCCTCCAGTGGAGCGGGTCTCAGTTATCCCTCTTGGAAGGTGATTGTGTCGGCCTCTCGAAGGCCAATACCTCAGAGCCGGGCTCGAAAGAGACCGGCTTTTTTTTGCGCGTGATTGCTGCTCACCTTGCTGTCGTCGCCCGGCTCGACCGGGCGATCCAGTAAACGCGGGCGCCTGAGATCATCACTCCGACAGCGCATACTGGATCCCCGCTTTCGCGGAGATGACAGATGGAGTCCAGGGGACCGTCGCAAAGCTCAGTCCAATCTCACCTTCGCCAATCGCAGCGCATTGCCGATCACGCTCACCGACGACAACGCCATGGCTGCCGCACCGATCATCGGCGACAGCAGGATGCCGAACACCGGATACAAGATGCCAGCCGCGATCGGCACGCCGGCGGCATTGTAGACAAATGCAAAAGTCAGGTTCTGGCGGATGTTGCGCATCGTCGCCTGCGACAGGTGTCGCGCCCGCACGAGCCCTGCGAGATCGCCGGTGAGCAGCGTGACGCCCGCGCTCTCGATGGCGACATCGGTGCCAGTGCCCATCGCAATGCCGACATCGGCAGCGGCAAGCGCCGGCGCATCATTGACGCCATCGCCGACCATGGCCACACGGCGGCCTTCCCCACGCAGTCGCGTCACCACATCGCTCTTGCGCTCCGGCAATACGCCGGCTTCGACCTCTTCGATGCCGAGCGTCTTCGCCACCGCGCGTGCCGTCGTCTCGTTGTCGCCCGTGAGCATCACGACGCGCAGACCTTCGGCACGCAGCTTATCAAGTGCCTGCTTCGCCGATGGCTTCACGGGATCGGCGATGGCCATCACGCCGGCCACGGCATCTTCAATGGCGACAAAGATCGCCGTCGCGCCTTGCTGACGTGCAGCTTCGGCAATGTCGTCGCAACGCGACGTATCGATCCCGATTTCGCTCATCAGCATCGCATTGCCGAGCGCGACGCGCTGGCCGTCGATCACACCTGAAGCGCCCTTGCCCGACGGTGATGCGAAGTCCGCCACGTCCTTCAGCGCGATCCCGCGCTGTCTTGCAGACGCAACGATCGCCTGCGCCAACGGATGTTCGCTCGCGCGCTCGACACTGGCGGCGAGTTGCAGCAGCGTCGCATCGTCGCCGCCTTCGACCGGCGTGATCGCCACCAGCGAAGGCCTGCCTTCGGTGAGCGTGCCGGTCTTGTCGATGACGATGGTGTCGATGCTTTCCAGCCTTTCCAGCGCCTCGGCATCGCGCACCAGGATGCCCGCACCGGCGCCGCGGCCGACGCCGACCATGATCGACATCGGCGTGGCGAGACCGAGCGCACAGGGACAGGCGATGATCAGCACGGTAACGGCGGCGACGAGCGCATAAGTCAGCCGCGGTTCCGGCCCGACCATCGCCCAGACGGCGAATGCGATGACTGCAGCTGCCAGCACCAGCGGCACGAACCAGCCGGCGACATGATCGGCCAATCGCTGGATCGGCGCGCGCGAACGCTGCGCCCGGGCGACCATGTCGACGATGCGCGACAGCATCGTATCGCGGCCGACCTTGTCCGCCTTGAAGACGAGGCCGCCGCTCTGATTGACCGTGCCGCCGATGACGCGATCGCCCTTCTGCTTGGTGACGGGCATGGACTCGCCGGTAACCATGGACTCGTCCACCGACGAGCGGCCATCGCGCACCATGCCATCGACCGGAATCTTCTCGCCCGGCCGCACGCGCAGCACGTCGCCGATGCGGATGTCGTCGAAGCCAATATCCTCGTCGCCGGATGGACCGATGCGCCGCGCTGTTTTCGGCGCAAGGCCGAGCAGCGCACGGATTGCACCGGACGTCTGGTTGCGCGCGCGCAGTTCGAGCACCTGCCCCAGCAACACCAGCACGGTGATGACGGCGGCGGCCTCGAAATAGACGGCGACTGCGCCGTGGTGATCGCGGAACGCCGCCGGAAACACGCCCGGCACCAGCGTCGCCACGACGCTGTAGATCCACGCCACGCCGGTGCCCATGGCGATCAGCGTGAACATGTTGAGATTGCCGGACACGACGGAGCGCCAGCCGCGCACGAAGAACGGTGCGCCCGCCCACAGCACCACCGGTGTCGCGAGCGCAAACGAGATCCAGTTCGACGTCACCTGCGGCACCAGCTGCATCAGGCCGAGATGACTGCCCATCTCCAGCACGAAGACCGGCAAGGTCAACGCCAGCGCGATCCAGAAGCGCCGCGTCATGTCGATGAGTTCGGGATCGGGGCCGTGATCGAGCGACACGGTCTCGGGCTCCAGCGCCATGCCGCAGATCGGACAGGTGCCCGGCCCTTCCTGGCGCACCTCCGGATCCATCGGGCAGATATAGATCGTGCCTGCCGGCATCGGTGGGGCCGGCTCGCGCGGTCGCAGGAAGCTTTCGGGATCGGCGGAGAAGCGCTCGCGGCACCGCGCACCACAGAAGAAGTATTCCTGCCCCTTGTAGGAGAACCGCTGCTTGGCCGTGGCGGGATCGACCGTCATGCCGCACACGACATCGAGCACTTTTTCCGGCGCGGCGGGGGCCGATGCGTGATCGCCACGCGAGCAGCAGGACCCGTGCTTGTGATCGTGCCCACCATGGGCGTGCGCATGCGTCGTTTCGGTCACGTCGTCGCCTCTTGAAACAGATACCCTATGGGGGTATATGAGCCGCATGCGCCAAGAGATCAAGACGTCCTGTTTAAAACGCCTCAAACGGATCGAGGGCCAGGTGCGCGGCCTTGCCGGTATGGTCGAGGACGACCGCTACTGCATTGATGTGGTCACGCAGATCGCGGCAGCGCGGGCTGCGTTGCGGCGCGTGGAAGAAGAGATCCTGCGCGATCACGTCGCCCATTGCGTCGAGCATGCGATCTCGTCCGGCGACAAGGCCGATCAGCGGCGCAAGATCGCCGAGCTGATGGATGTCGTGAGCCGCGTCGATCGATGACGGCGCGATGATGCTGCGCCGCGACTTCGCAGACAGGGTTGATGTCGAGTTACCATCAATGAACGCAATGATGAGCGCGACACCACAATACACGCAGAGGTCGGTGCAAACGCGGCGTCCGACTGTGCAGCTTTACCGCTAAAAGCGAGTGCGTCCGCTAGCGTACATAGCTACGCGAATATAGGTATTTACGTGTCATTACATACTTATATCTAGCGTCGCGTGCAGGTTCAGAATTTTCACCTGCGGTACGCGTTTCATGCTCACGATCTATAACTGCATCGCCAACGCCCACGATCTTCGCCTCGTCGGCCTTGCAGCCATCATCTGCGCGATCGCGTCCATCACCGCCATCACCCTGCTCCGCCACGCGCGGAATGCAGACGGCGAAATGCGCTATCTCTGGCTCGGCGTCTCGGCGATCTCGACGGGGTTCGGCATCTGGGCCACCCATTTCGTGGCCATGCTGGCATTCTCCCCGGGTCTGCCGAGCGGCTACAATGTCGTGCTCACCGCGGTGTCGCTGGTGGCCGCGATCCTGCTCGTCGGCGCCGGCCTCGCCATCGCGCTGATCCCGAATTTCCGTCCCGGTCCCGCCATTGGTGGCGGCGTCGTCGCCGGCGGCATCGCGGCGATGCATTACACCGGCATGGCAGCGTTCGAGGTTCAGGCCACCATGCAGTGGGATGCCGCGCTGGTGACCGCATCCATCGTGGTTGGCGCCGTGCTCGGCGCGCTGGCGCTCCCGATCGGCCTGCATCGCAATGAGCTGTCCTGGCGCATCGGCGGCGCGTTGCTGCTGACGCTGGCGATCTGCAGCCATCACTTCACGGCAATGAGCGCCGTGACCATCGTGCCCGATCCGAGCATCGCAGTCTCGCCGCTGTCGGTACCTGCCGGCTGGCTCGCGCTCGGCGTGGCACTGATCTCATTCGCCATCATCGGCCTCGCGGTGGCCGGCATCGCGCTCGACATCCGCGATCGCCGCCGAACCGATCTCGAAGCCGACCGCATGCTCGGCCTCGCCAACGCAGCCGTCGAAGGCCTGATCGTTTGCGACGGTGACAACATCGTCACCGTGAACAACAGCTTTGCCGCGCTTGCCTGCGCTTCCACCGAGAGCTTTGTCGGCGAGACCCTCGATGCCTGCTTCCCCGATGATCAGCCTCGCGCCGATCTGATGGCGAATCCGAACATGCCGGTCGAGGCCAATCTGCGTCCGCGTCAGGGCGCTCCCGTTCCGGTCGAATTGATCCTGCGGCAGATCGACTTTGCCGGCCGGCCGCATCAGGTCATCGCCGTGCGCGACCTGCGCGCTCGCAAGGAGGCCGAACAGCACATCCGCTTCCTCGCCCATCACGACGCCCTTACCGGCCTGCCCAATCGCAGCCATTTCAACGATCGCATCGATGCGGAAATCGCCAGCACGCAGATCGGCCGCAAGCACGCGGTGCTGTGCATCGATCTCGATCGTTTCAAGGAAGTGAACGACCTGTTCGGCCACGCCGCCGGCGACAAGGTGCTGCAGACCATCGCGGCGCGGGTCAGCGGCCTGCTCGGTGACGGCCAGATCATGGCGCGTCTCGGCGGCGACGAATTCGCGATCCTGATGCCCAATATCCGGCACAATGCTGCAGCGGAAAAACTGGCAGTGCGCGTGCTGGAAGTCTTGCGCGACCGCGATGATGCATCCGAGCTCGGCAGCGTCTCGGCCAGCATCGGCATCGCCCTGTATCCCGACGATGCCGCCGATCGCGAATCCGTGCTGGCCCATGCCGACACGGCGCTGTATCGCGCCAAGACCGAGGGCCGCGCCACCCATCGCTTCTATGAGACCGGCATGGGCGACGCGGTGCGCGACCGCCGCATGCTGGAGCACGATCTGCGCGGCGCCGTCGCCGGCGGCCAGATGGCCCTCGTCTACCAGCCGCAGGAAGGCATGCAACGCGGCACCGTGATCGGATTCGAAGCGCTGCTGCGCTGGACCCATCCGACCCGCGGCGTGGTGTCCCCCGCCATCTTCATTCCCATCGCCGAAGACACCGGCGCCATCCTGGAGATCGGCGAATGGGTGATGCGCACCGCCTGCGCGGAAGCTGCAAGCTGGAAGCAGCCGCTGACCATCGCGGTCAACGTCTCCGCCGTGCAGATCTATCACGACAATTTCGTACCGATGGTGCACCAGATCCTGCTCGAGACCGGCCTGTCACCGTCGCGCCTCGAGATCGAGATCACCGAGACGGCGCTGATCCGCGACCTCAATCGCGCGCTCTCGGCGCTACGCCGGATCAAGGCGCTCGGCGTGCGCATCGCCATGGACGATTTCGGCACCGGCTATTCGTCGCTGTCGAACCTGCGCGCCTTCCCGTTCGACAAGATCAAGATCGACGGCTCGTTCATCAAGTCGGTAAACAACAACGGCCAGGCGGCAACCATCGTCCGCGCGGTGGTGGGCCTCGGCCGCGGGCTCGGACTGCCGGTGCTGGCGGAAGGCGTCGAGACCGAAGCCGAGCTCCAGTTCCTCAACGACGAAAAGTGCGACGAAGTGCAGGGCTATCTGCTCGGCAAGCCGGCGAGCATCGATCACTTCATCCATGTCACCGAGGGTGTACCGCTGCAGCCGGCCATCGAAGTCGACGTCGAGATCGAGGCTGACGCCAGGGTCGCGTAATCAGCCCTCCAAACGCCAAAAAACGCGCGAGACCGTCGCGCGTTTTTCGGGGATCGGAGGAAGCAGGAGCGATCAGGCCGCCTGCTTGTGCATCGCGCCGTTGGCCGATGCCTGACCGCGAATGGCCTTGATCGAACGTTCGATCGCGGTCCACAGCTTGCTGATCTCGCTGGCTGCGCGACCATCCGCCGAATATTCGCGGGCGCCTTCACCCTCACCGAGGGCGAGCAACAGATCCGCACGATTGGTGATCTGACCCGACCACACCGGCGCCTTGAACTTGGCAAGGGCTTCGCGGGCGAGCGATACGATGCGGCTTTCGTTTTCATCGCGGCGTGCCGGAGCACCGTTGATGACCACCGCATAAGGCTTGCGGGCCGAACGGCAGGACTGGATCGTCGCCTGCACGGCATCGACGTCGAACACGCCCGGACGCGCCGGGATGATCACCATGGTTGCGTTCTTGATGGCATCGTCAACGACGGCCGATGTACTCGGCGGCGTATCGATGAAGACCCATTCGATACCATCGCGCTTTGCAGCGGCGACGATCTCGGACACGCTGCGGTTTGCTACTTTCAGTGCGGGTTCATTTGTTCCGCGCAGCTTGTGCCACAGGGTGAGCGATCCTTGCGGATCGGCATCGATCAGCAGGCATGGCTTGTTGGGCTTATGGACTTGCGCGGCAAGATGAGCAGCCAAGGTGCTCTTTCCAGATCCGCCTTTACGCGAAGCGAAAACAATCACGTTCATATGTTGGCCTCCAGATTGACCCCGGCGGCGAAAATGAATCAGTCCACTGATTCGTTAAAGCCAAAACTTTGCCGGTGATAGATTTATGTGGCTGTATTTCCTCAAATGTTGGCTTTTGAGTCACAGGTTGCGGCGCAACAGCGCTAAAAGTGAGTCATTGTTAGTACGCTTGCCGCCACATTGTCGCATCCAACTACATTTCCGGATGTTACTTACCGCGATTTTGCTTTTGCGAGGCTTGCTCGCTTTGCGCGGTTTTGGCGGCTTTTGCCGCCTGCCGCTCCAGCCATTTGCGCTCCAGCCAGCCAAGCAGCTGCGCTACTGGCTTCTGTAGCGGCGGAATATCCTGAGCTATCAGAATGAGTCCGAGCGGCAGCATCCACAAGCCGAGAATGGGCAGGAAGCTGAAAACGCCGCCGATGACGAGCAGGATCGCGAGTGGAAAGCGGACGAGCCGTGACGAAGGCCTGCGCAACCAACTCACAAAACGCGCCGGACCTGCCGGCAGCTTGGTTTCAAACCAGAGAAAATGCCGATCAATCTCGGCCTTGTAGTCGATATCAGCGTCGTTCAAGCGTAACTCCTCGAAGCAAGGAGATGTGACGCCCTGCTTGTGCTCCCAACGTGTCAGTTTGTCACGGGTTCATCGCGGCGTCGCGTTACCGCTTCAATTCGTGCGTTTCGCCACTTTCGCCTTGCGTGCCTTGGCTGGCGCCTTGCGTGCGCTTGCCGGCGTCGGCTGGACCACCGGCCGGAAGAACTGCGCACAGCCGGGACTGAGCTGCGCCTGCTTCTGCACCATGCAGGCGGTCACGCGGTCGACATCGGGAATGGCTGAACTACACAGCCTGAAGGCGTCGTCGGTACATAGCGCCTGTTCATCGGCGGTATAGCCCTGCGCCTGCGCGGCTCCGCCGCCCGCCATCAGCATCGCCACCAACAGTGCCGCTCTCGCGCCCCCGGACATCGCATCCTCCCTGATGATTGTGCGCGAAGTGTCGGCGACCGGCGCCATCTTGGCAAGTCGCCACTCGCCTGCGGCACGGATGCCGCACCCACCGGGCTTGTCTTGCGGACATTCCTGTAGTTTCTGCTCACCATCCTTTCTCTCGACACGGTTTCCGGAACGATGATCGCACGACGAACACATTTGGCAGATGTCGCATGAACGGCGTCCGCATCGGCATCATCGCCTCGCTGCTTCTCGTCGTCTGGATCGTCTGGCCGAAAGGCGAACAGAGTGCGCCGCCTCGCCCGCTGCTGATCAAATCGGCATTGAAGGAGGCGAAGGATCCGGTCATCGTGCTCGGCGACAGCATCGTGCGTCAGGCGCAGCTGCCACGCACATTGTGCAAGCGTCCCGTCGTCAATGCGGGCATCGATGGTTCGACCGCATCGAGCGGTCTCGACGGCATGCTGAAGAAAGCCATCGGCGACAAGAAGGCGGCCCTGATCGTCGTCTCGCTGGGCCTGAATGATGCGGAGAACAAAGACAGCGTCGAGAGCTATCGCCGGAATTACACTGCACTTCTGACCGCACTGAAGACGATGACCACGCGCCTCGCCGTCGTCGCCGTCACGCCGCTCGAACCGGGCAAGCCGGATGTCGGCAACCGCACGCCGCAGAGTGTCGACGGTTACAATGCCGCTCTGCCGGACATCGCACGAGACACCGGCGCGGCATTGATTGCGATGCCGGCCATGCCTGCAGGCTTCACCAGCGACGGTATCCATCTGAGCGCAACCGGCGCCGCGATCTGGACCAAGGCCGTTAGCGACGGCGTCACCGCCACGCTCTGCCCGAACGGCTGAACGTCGCGCGGACCTCACGCCTCGTTGACACCCACGCCGCGCGCATCCAGCTCGCGCTGGCCTTTCGCGGTGACTTCATATTTCGGATCGGGCTCGCGCTTCCCGGTCTCGGCGACCAGCCCCTGCGCAATCAGCTGCTCCACCACCGCCTGCTTATCGTCGTCGAGGTCAAACCCGGCGACGCGGGCGATGTCGCACATGACAGCGATCCCGGTGTCACTGATCTCGATTGTCTCCATCACGCTCTCCTCCGTTTGAAGGCAAACGTGGAGCAAGGCGCCGGGGTTCCGGCAGCAGGACCGGGTTCGTTTTTGTGAGGTCTACCCCAATCGGGTCACGACGATTTCAACGCGGGCGCTAGCTTTCCATGAGACACAGGAGGTGTTCGTGGACGATGCAACCTATTATCAGGCCATGCGCGGCTTTTGCCTGCAGCGGGCCAAGATCGAGAGCGAGAGCCGGCTGTTCTGGGAGAACGAGGCGCGCTACTGGGCCCAGCGCCTGACCGTCACCCACCTCCCGCCTTCGGACTGGCCCAGATTCCCGGAAGGCTCGTGGTGGTCCTAGCCGGACCGCGCCAGCTTCGGTCAAACATGACGCAGGCACATATATGTGCCCAGGTTTCAAAACGATGCCTTCTTGTGAAACTTCGGACGAGCACTCACCTACAGCAGCGCGCGAGCGTGGATCGCTCTCACATGTTTTGAATGCCACTTGAGATGACAATGTTCGGATGGAATCGAAAACGCTTGGCGACATCGTTGCTTCTCTCGTCGGCGCTGGTCCTTCCTGTGCTGCTGATGCTTGCACTGCCCGACGCACTCTTTTCCAAATCCCTGGATACGAGATCCTCCAAAGCCCCGGCTCCTGCAGCATCTGCGAAGAAAGCACACCGCCTGGTCATGTCGATCAATTCCGACGATCCAACCACCATGCGCGCCGTGGTTTCCACAGCGCTGAATCTGCCGCGCTACTATCAAACCATCAATGAAGACGTGACGATCGAGATCGTCGCCTACAATGCCGGGCTGCATATGTTTCGCCTCGACACATCGCCCATCAAGGACCTGCTCCAGACCCTGAGAATGGTGAATCCCGGCGCGATCCGCTTCGTCGTGTGTGAGCTCACGAAGGCTGGCATGGAGCGATCGGAAGGCCGTCAGATTCCCCTGATCGATAACGTCGACAGCATGCCAAGCGGCCCGGCGAGGGTGATCGAACTGCAGGAAGCTGGCTGGTCCTATCTGAGGAATTGAAACACCGATCATGCATCACCCGATCAGCAGACGAGGCTTTCTCGCAGGCAGCAGTGCGGCTCTTGTCGCCCTTGCGTCCTCATCGCCAGACGCGGCCGCAGCAGTCACACACAACCAGGACTTCAGAAGCCGTTTCATTTCGCTGCGAGGGGCACATCCGGTTCCATCCGTCGCGATCCCGCTGATCAACAACAAGTCGATTGATCTCACCACATTCAGGGGATCGCGCGTGATCGTGAATTTCTGGGCAACCTGGTGCCCTGGCTGCCGGCAGGAATTGCCGGCACTTCAGGGGCTGGCAGCGAAGCAGCTTCCCGGTTTGAAGATCGTTGCGATTGCGGCCGATCGCGAGCCGCCCAGAAAGATAGCCGAATTCGCCAAAGGGCTCGGTCTATCCAAACTCGCGATTGGCCTGGCGCCAGAATCGCTGATCAATCGCAAGGACAGCGAGCAGGTAAGCCCGTTTGTGCTCTATGCCATGCCGATTACGTATGTCATCGGGACGTCTGGCGCCGTTGAAGGCTATTTCCTTGGCCAGGTAGATTGGTCGGGCGACGAGGCGCTGACATTTATCGAACGCTTCAATTAAACGGGGCTTCTCCGCGGGCCAACTCACCGACGTCGATGGCTCAATCTCAGGGGCGGAATCGGACGATTTTCGTCTGCAGGGACATCATCACATTCGCTGCTCTCGCCAGAATCCACACACCGGAAGCGCCACACCCGGATTCGCCGAGCCAACGGACCCGTCCTGAACTGGCGAATATTGATTCCGGTGAGTGGTACAGTTGGGTGGGCTCGAACCACCGACCTCCTGTTCCACAGACAGGCGCTCTAACCAACTGAGCTACAACTGCATCCTTGCGGCCCCTCGCGAAGCGGGGGCGGCGAACGGGGCGGAAACTAGGTGCAACGCCCCTTTTTGGCAAGGCCGCGTTTGCACTGAGAACCGGAATTATCCGGCAAAAACAAACCCCAAAACAAAAACCCGGGCCGAGGCCCGGGCTTTCGGTGGTTAAATCAGCTCTCGCGCTTAGGCGGCGGGCTGGAACAGCTTGTTGGCGCCGGTCTTGATCGGCTCGGCGGTTTCCGAAGCGATCTTCTGGCTGAGCTCGGCGAGCTGCTTCGACTGGCCGGTGAGGGCTTCGAACTGGCTCTTGGCAAAGCCCGACCACAGCTCGAAAGCCTGCGACGGCGATTTCACGCCGATCAGCGACTGGGCGAAATCAAAGCCGGCATTGGTGTTGGTCTTGGCGATGTCGAGCAGGGTCGTCGACACTTCGGCAGCGCCCTTGGTGGCGGTGTTGAACACGGCTTCCACGGTGCTGTTGTGGGTCTCGGCCGCATCCTTGAACTTGGCGTAGCCTTCACGCGCCTGGTTCACGCCCTTTTCGGCGAAAGCGCGGACCTGCTCCGGCAGCTGGAACGGGATAACGGAGGAGGAGAACGGATCGATCTGGTCAGCCATAACGTGCATCCTTCGTAACGATAAAAATCGGGGTGAAGTCACAGACCGCGGATCGCAAAAACGGCATCGTTGCCGTGGATCGACCAGCGGGAAGCATCGTGTGCGCCTCAGAATTAGGCGGCGCGTGATCTTAACTATCGCAATATCATGTCGGATTTGTGCGATGCAACACAATATTGCATTGCAAAATTGCATAAGCAAGCGAAAAAATGCGCGCATACGTCATGGAACGAATGCGCGCACGACTTTCGCGTGCATATGATACCTAAATCGGCCGATAAAGAACCTAAATTGCTTAGCTATTGGGCTTGGCGGCGTCCATGGCGGCGCGGCTGACGATCTGGCCCATTTCGCTTGCCTGATCGGCCAGCGACTTCATCTGGGCTTGCACATATTCGCTCTGCAGGCGCATCACGTCGCCGAGATCCCTGGCCTGCAGCAATTTCTGGGCGTGATCGAGCGAGGCTGCCACGTTCTTTTCGGCGTAGCTGATCGCCTTGGCGCTGACATCCTTGGCGCTGGCGCGGGCGCTTTCACCGCGCGTTTCGATGGACGCTGCGGCGCTATGCGCATTGGCAACGAACTTCTCGAAAGCCTGACGGGCCTGATCGAAGCTGGCCTCGGCCATTGCGCGCATTTCTTTCGGAAATTCGAACTTGTTCTCGGTCATGTCCCTCTCCCTTGGTCACGGACGAGACCCGTGCAGCCTCGCCTTCGTGCATCCGCTCGCAGCCTAGCCATGCTTGGCATCGCCGTTATGACGCAAGGCGCAATCATGGCCTCAGCCATCGTGAACCTTTGTCATTCATTTGCAACATCCAATGACGGGCTGCGGCGAATGGTTCAGCCCGATCAAGAACCTGCCCGCGAAATTAACGTTATCGTCGCTTAGGCCTGTGGGAAGAGCCCGCAGACATGGACCTCGCCGCGCCCGCGCGCGATACTAACGAAGTGTTAAGCATGTTGCCGTTTGCCCCGCAGATCATACCGTTCGAACGAGGCGGACCTCCGGCGACTCAGCCATGAAGTGCCAATGAGCAGTGCGAAAAGTCAGTTGCGGGGTGTCGGTGATGCACGGCTCGCCATGCACGCCACCAGCGCCCAGCCGGCGTGGCTGTGGTCGCTCGACGGCACGAAGGTGCTGTGGGCGAACCCGGTCGGCGTCAAACTGTTCGGCGCCCGCAACGCGGCTGATCTTGCGGCACGTGAATTCGGCGCTGCCGAACCCCATCGCCGCCAGATCGCACAGCTCGCATTGCGCATGCAGGTGAGCGACACCACGCGGCTGGAGCGGCTGCGCGGTTTCGGCGCCGCGCTCGGCGGACTGATGACCTGCGCCTGCACGCGGCTGGAATTCGCCGATGGCGAAGCCGGCCTGCTCGTCATCGCGGCGGACAGCATTGCCGGCCGCGGGATGCCGCTGATGCAGCGGCTGCAAAATCTCACCGATGGCATCGACACGCCGATCGCCGCTTTTGCCCGTGATGGTCTGTTTGTCGGCGCCAGCGACACCGCACGCGCGCTGCTCGGCTTCCGCAATCTCAATGACGCCGGCCTCAATGCGGCGCGTGATCACGCATTGAAGGATGGCCGCGCAGAGACGCCGATCGGCTTTGGCCGCATGGTGCTGCAGCGTGTCGGCAGCGGCAGCGATACCGGCCTCGTCGCCCTGATCGCACCGGGTGCGGTGCATCCCGCGCCGAGCGAGGAAGAGCTCGCGGCTGAAACGCCGCATGACGCGATCGATGCGCCGGCAGCGGCATTGCTCGCAGATGTCGTGGAAGTCGATCCGGCCCTGGCGCCTGCTGAACAGGCGAACGACGATCACGCGGACGCTACGTTCGAGGAATTGTTCGCGCCGACCGAGACAACGGACATTCAGCCCGAGCCTGTTGTTGCAAGCGCTGCTGTCAGTGACGTTGCCGCGCAGCCAACGCCGGAGACACTGCCGCCACTCGCACCGCGCACGATACCGCTGCGCTTCGTCTGGCAGCTCGATTCCGACGATACCTTCACCATCGATTCCGGCGACTTCACGCGCCTGATCGGCCCGCAGGCCGCGGCGATGTCCGGCCGCAAGTGGAGCGACATCTCCGCAGAATTCACCCTCGATCCCGACCATCGTTTTGCCCAGGCGCTGGCGACCCGGCAGACCTGGAGCGGCGTCACATTGTTGTGGCCGGTGGACGATGGCGGCCGTCTTGCCGTCGAATTGTCCGGATTGCCGTTGCAGGATCGCAGCCGGCAACCCGCCGGCTATCGCGGCTTCGGCATCTGCCGCGATCTCGACGGCATGAACCGCCTGATCGTGCAGCAGCATCCGAGGCCGGGCGATCCACCAGACGATTCGCCACCGAAGCCGCTCTCGGCCGATGTGGCGCAGGCTGGACCGGTCGACGACCGCATCGATGAACTGATCACGCCACAAGACGACAGAATTTCAGAGCCGACACCGACAGAACCGATCCAGACAAGCGAAGCGATCTCCACCGTGCACCCACCCGAAAACGTCGTTCAGTTTCGACCAGGCGATCCGCGATCGCCGGAGCTGTCGCCGGGCGAGAACAGCGCCTTCAACGAGCTCGCGCGCCAGCTTTCGGCACGGCTGGAATCCGAGACCGGCCTGATCGCTGCGCCCGCCACCGCGCCCGTGGAGCCGATCGACACGGCAGACAGTGAAACGGAAGCGGCCGCCACCTGGCTGACCACGCCGCCCGCCGCCCCACGCGGCGAGATGGCGCGCGACCGCATGCTGCTCGACCTGATGCCGGTGGGCGTACTGATCTATCGGCTCGATCGTCTGGTCTATGCCAATCCCTCCTTCCTTGCGCAGATGAACTATCCGACCATCGCGGCGCTGGAAGAAGCCGGCGGCCTCGACACGCTGCAGGTGGAGCCCGATGTCTCGGCCGCATCGAGCGCCTCCGACGGCGGCACCACCGTGACCATCTCCGCCAATGACAAGGCCGGCGACGGCGCCCTGCGCACGCCGGCATCGGCACGCCTGCATGCGATCACGTGGGACAACGAACCCGCCCATGCGCTGATCTTTGCGCCGGCGCAGTTCGAAGCTGCAGCGCCCGCCGTTGTGCCGGAGCCGGTGGTGGAAGAGCCCCTGCCCGCCGGCCATGTGGACGCGGAAGATCTCGCCGCGATCCTCGATACCATGGCCGAGGGCGTCGTGATGTTCGACGCCGAAGGCAATATCAATTCCTGCAACCGCAGCGCCGAGGCGCTGTTCGGCTATGACGGCGAAATGCTCACCCAGCGCAATGTGGTCGAGCTGTTCGCCCATGAGAGCCGTCGCATCGTCAGCGACTATCTCGACAGCGTGAAAGCGGCTGGCGTTGCCAGCCTGCTCGATCATGGCCGCGAGGCACTCGGCCAGGTCCGCGCCGGCGGCCTGGTGCCGCTGTCCCTGATCATCGGCCGCACCCGCGCCGCTGGCCCGAACTTCTTCGCCGTGTTCCGCGATCTCACCCAGGCCAAGAGGACCGAGACCGAGTTGCTGAACGCCCGCCGCCAGGCCGATCGCTCGGCCACGGCCAAGGCCGATGTGCTGGCGCGCATCAGCCACGAAGTCCGCACGCCGCTCAATGCCATCATCGGCTTTGCCGATGTCATGATCGACCAGCGCTTCGGCCCGCTCGGCAATGAGCGCTACGGCGAATATCTGCGCGACATCCGCGCCTCCGGCGAGCGCGTCATCGCCATCGTCAACGACCTGCTCGATCTCTCGCGCATCGAGACCGGCAAGATCGATCTCGCTTTCTCGACGCAGAACCTCAACGAGATGGTGGAGCAGTGCGTCGCTGTCATGCAGCCGCAGGCCAATCGCGGTCGCATCATCATCCGCACCTCGCTGTCGCATCTGCTGCCCACCATCGTGGCGGATGCCCGCGCGCTGCGGCAGATCACGCTCAACCTGATCGGCAGTTCGATCCATCTCGCCAATGCCGGCGGACAGGTGATCGTGTCCACTGCGCTCTCCGACCAGGGCGACGTCGTGCTGCGCGTGCGCGACACCGGCCATGGGCTGAACGAGACCGAGGTGGCGGCGGCCCTGGAGCCGTTCCGCAGCTCCGGCCCCAGCGACACCGAAAGCGCCGGTGTCAGCCTGTCGCTGACCAAGGCGCTGGTGGAAGCCAATCACGCGCGCTTCCAGATCAAGAGCGCGCCGAGCTCCGGCACGTTGATCGAGGTGGCATTCTCGAATGCGGGCAACACCGCGATCAATGCGTGAGCCCTTTCGTAGGGCGGATGAGCCGAAGGCGTAATCCGCCGGCCGATTGCATGGTTGAAAGTCCGCGGCGGATTACGCTTCGCTGATCCGCCCTACGGCCCGTCGCTTCTTCCGATACCCGATCAGCAGCGGCGCATAGACAATTGCAAAGCCGATGAAGGCCAGCGCCCAGGCGAGCGCGGCCGTATACAGCAGCGGCACGACGCCCGGTATCAGCACAGCCGCGATCCGCAGCAGTGCCGCAACGATAATCAATGCATAGATCGCAACCGTCGCCGTCGAGGCATGCAGCGCCTGTCCGGTGTGACCGAGCGTGGCCCGGCTCATCACGGCCAGCGTCATCACGCCGGCCGCCCCGGCCATCCAGGCGTGAAGGCCCGCACTCTCAGGAATATCCTTGAACCCTGCCGCCGCCGACAGCAGGAAGCCGACGGGGACGAAGGCATAGCCAATGTGAAGGATCAGCAGCAGCCCTTCCCGCATCGTGCGATCGCCGGCCCAGCGCGCGAGGCGCACGACATGCAGCAGGCCTGCGACCAAGAGGAACAAGGCAGTCACGGAATCCAGCGGGTGCGCGATCCACAGCAGCAGCGCCGCCACGGTCAGCACGAGCACCATCTTGTCGAACCGCGCGAAGGGCACCGGCAGGCGCCCGGGATTCTCTCGCACCAGCCAGTTGCGCGTAAAACTCGGAATGATGCGGCCACCGATCAGCGAGAGCAGCAGCACGATGACGGCGACCCCGATGCGGATGCTGATATCGGCCATCACGACATGACGCGCTTCCAGATGAAACGCGACATTGCCGATCAGCAGGCAGCTGACGATGCCGACCACAGGCAGGTTGCGCCAGTTCTTGCCCGCTGCGATTTCGCGCGCGGCGGCGAACACCACCAGCGTCAGGAAAGCCGCATCCACCAGCATGGCGACCAGCCATCCGGTATGCGCAGAGAAGGTGACGACGACGCGCCCCGCGATCCACAGCAGCACGAGGCCCAGCAGCGGCAGGCCGCGGATCGGCAGGCGTCCGGTCCAGTTCGGGATGGCGGTGAACAGGAAGCCGGTCACCACCGCCGACAGGAAGCCATATAGCATCTCGTGAATATGCCAGTCGCGTGGCACGAAGGCCGAGGCGATCTCCAGCCGGCCATGAAAGGCCGGCATCCAGACCAGGATCGAGAGCCCGGCATAAAGCGCACCGAGCAGGAAGAAAGGTCGGAAGCCCGCCGAGAGCAGGGGCGCATCGGCAATGGCACGGAGACGCGAGAGCATCGTCACCTCCTCAAGGTTTGTTACTTCGCAGCCTTCTCGAACAACGCAGCAAAATTCGGCTTGGCCTTGCCGGGATGCGAGACGGCCTTGGCTTCGTCCAGATTGGCCGGCGTGCCGACCACCACCAGCGCCACCATGCCCATGCCGTAATGCGGCATGCACTTGATGCCGTAGGCGCCGGGCTTGTCGAAAGTCACCGCAACATCCTGGTTCATCTTGCCGGCAAAGGGCGCGGCATCCGCGGGCATCATGCCCTTGATGGATTCAGCCATGTGGGTCTTGTCGGTGGCGACGAACTTCACCGTATCGCCCGGCTGCACTTTGACAAGCGCCGGCTCGAACACCATGGCGGTGCCGTCGGATCCCTTGTTGAGCATCTTGACCTCGACTTCCGCGGCCGTGGCAGCGCTGGCCAGCGAGATCAGGACAGTGGCGGTTGCAAGCATGACAGCCTTGCGCATCGAACTTTCTCCAGTTTCCCCGCATCTTCAGCGGGATACTGGAAACTAGGCGCGGTGCAGCAATGCCACATTGCTATAGCGCAAACTTCCGCTTGATCGCCGCCAACAGGCGCGGTCTAGAAGGCAGGCACGAGAATGCGAGACGCCATGTCGATCGATCCTTCCCTGGTTGCACATCTGCCGCTCTTCGCGGGCCTCGACACTACCGCATGCGAGACCATCCTGCGCGACGCCCATTCGCTGCATGTGGTGAAGGGCAAGCCCGTATTCGAACAGGGCGCAGAGGTGCACGCCTTCTTCCTCCTGCTGCACGGCCATATCCGTGCGGCCAAGATGACGCCGGCCGGCGAACAGGTGATCGTCCGCTACGTCTCCAGCGGCGAGATCTTCGGCGTCGCCCAGGCGATCGGACTCACCCACTATCCCGCAACGGCCACCACCGTGGAGGACAGCGTGGTGCTGTCCTGGCCCGTCACGGCCTGGGCAAGGCTGACGGTGCAGTATCCGGCACTCGCCGCCAATACACTGAAGACAGTCGGCGGCCGGCTGCAGGAGGCGCATAGCCGCGTCGTCGAAATGTCCACCGAACAGGTCGAGCAGCGCATCGCCCATGCTCTGCTCCGGTTGGCCGACCAGTCCGGCCGCACAAGCGATCACGGCATCGCGATCGATTTCCCGCTCAGCCGGCAGGACATCGCCGAAATGACCGGCGCGACCATTTTCACGGTCAGCCGCACCCTGAGCAACTGGGAGCAGCGCGGCCTGATCGACAGCAGCCGCCAGCGCATCGTGCTGCGCCAGCCGGAAACGCTGCGCGTTCTGGCCGAGACAGTGCCGGACGAGAACAAGCGCGCAGCCGGCAAGACCTAGGCAGCCTTCGCAGCTGGCACCTCGGCACCCAGCCGGATCGCCACCTGCCCGCGGACACCGACGACATCGCTGCGGTTCTCGATGGTCAGCACGAAGCCGCTGCGGTCCGCCGCACTCTTTGCGATAGAGAGGCCGAGACCGGTGCCGTCGATATCGACCGGCGCCGCCCGGAAGAAGCGATCATAGAGATGCGGGAGCGCCGCCTCCGGAATGCCGCATCCGGTATCCAACACCTCGATCACCAGATGGTCTTCCAACTGCTGCGTCCCGATGCTGACCGTGCCACCCGCGCGCGTATAGCGCACCGCATTGTCGATCAGGTTGGACACGATCAGGCGCAGATCGTCGGCGCGGACATTCAGCTCGCAGGCTGGCTGCGGCACCACGGTCAGCGTCACGCCCTTGGCCTCGGCCACCGGCGCAAAGCCGGATGCGATCAGCCCGATCAGATCCTGCGCATCCACCGTTTCCGCCTCGCTCTCGATGGAAGCGTCGGCACGCACCAGCGTCATCAACTGGTTGACCGAATAGGACGCGCGACGGATGCCGTCGAGAAGATCCTGCGCGATCTCCCGGGACGGACCGCTCAGCTCGCGCGCACGCAGATTGTCGATCTGGATCTGCAGGGCCGCAAGCGGCGTCCGCAGTTCATGGGCCGCGTCGGAGACGAAGCGCCGCTGGGTCTCCAATGCGAGCTGATGTCGCTCGATCAGCGAGTTCATGGCCGTCACCAGCGGCACCACTTCGAGCGGCACGCCTTGCAGGCCGAGCGCATCCTTGGCGTCGGCGCTGCGCTCGCCGATCTCCGACGACAGCTTGCCGAGGCCGGACAGAACCCGCTTCACGGCCCATGAAATCAGCAGCCATGCGATCGGGATCGCCGCGATCAGCGGGACCGATGCGCCCGCGGCGGCATAGGCCGCCACTTCCTCGCGCGCACTCCAGCGCTGCGAGACCTGAATCGCATGATTGCCGTCGCGCGACCGGAACACGCGCCAGCGCTCACCGCCGGCGGTGACATCGGCATAGCCAAGCTCTGCCTGCAGCGGGATATCGACGACCGGGCCGGAGCGATGCAGCGGCGTCCTGGTTTCGTCCCAGATCTGGATCACCAGCTGATCCTCGAGCTCGGCATCGATCCGCGGCTCGATATCCTGCCGGAATACGAAACCCGCGGCCATCGCGACCTCATGCAGGGCGTTGTCCTGAAAACTGTTCACCTCGTACTTGACGAAATGATAGGACGTGATGGCTGCGACCACGCCGATGACCACCAGGAGCCCCGTGACATAGTTCATCACGGTCTTGCGCAACGAGGTCATGTCCCCTCCTTCGCCACCGTCCAGCCGGCACCGCGCACGTTGCGCACGATGTCCTTGCCGAATTTCTTGCGCAGTCCGTGGATCAGCACATCGACGGCATTGCTCTGCACCTCCTCGCCCCAGCCATAGATCCGGCTTTCGATCTGGCTGCGCGAGAGAATCTGGCCGGGCCGCTCCATCAGCGCATTGAGCACGGCGAATTCACGGACCGACAGCAGATGCCTGATGTCGCGGAACGTCGCCACCTGCGTCGATGGATCAAGCGTGATGTCACCGGCCGTCATCAGCGGCTGCGCGCGGCCATTGGCGCGGCGCATCACGGCGCGCATCCGCGCCAGCAGCACCGGTAGTTCGAACGGCTTGACGATATAGTCGTCGGCGCCGAGATCGAGCCCGGCCACCATGTCGGACACGCCGTCACGCGCGGTGATGATGAGCGCGGGTGTCGCCAGGCCGGACTGCCGCTTGGCCTTGAGGACATCGAGCCCCGACATTTTCGGCAGACCTATATCGATCAGCGCCATGGCGTATTCCGAGCGATCCAGCGCCGCAAAACCGTCGACGCCGTTGCGCGTCCAGTCAACGGTCATGCCGTTTTCGCTCAGGCCGCGCACCAGCGCCTTGCCAAGCATGGCGTCGTCTTCAATCAACAGAACACGCATGGTTCGAAATGATGCCTCGGCAATGGGAGCTATACAATCGTGGATGCGCAAGCCTCATCGCAGCGATGCATCGCCGGTGATGGATTTGCGCCTGATCCTATCAACGCCCGGGCATGTCGGATAATTCCGCCGCGGTGAGCCAATAGACCGATGTTTAGAGTGATTTCAATCCACAGCAGATGATTTGCGACACCTGTGCCACAGCACCGGGCCGATCGACCCGACTTCGAGTTATTCTAATCGCCATCTAATTCGCCCCTAATTTTCCGAAACGCAGATGTGTCCGCGTGTTTCCGGGGAGAAACGCGACCATTCGCCGTCACGGGCGGCGCAAGAGAATTCAGGGGCGTTACCATTATGACTATCCAGACCACGATCGGCGGCCACGGCCTCCGCGCGCGCAGGGCTTTCTTGATTTCCACCAGTGCTGCAGCGGTATTGGCCGCAGGCTTGTGCATCACGGAATCGGCGATTGCCCAGACCTCGACGCCCGGCGCCTCCGCATTGCCGCCGGTGCAGGTCGATGCGCCCGCCACACGCGTCCGCCGCGCGCAGCCGAAGCGCGCCGCAACCAATCGCGCCGCCCGCAGCCAGCGCGTTGTACAGGCGCAGCCGGTGCGCCAGCCGCCGGTGGTGAGCAACCAGGATGCACGCACCGGCCAGACCGGTTACATCACGCAGACCATTTCGAGCGGCACCAAGACCAACACAGCGCTGATCAACGTCCCACAATCCGTATCGGTGCTGACCAAGGAGTTCATCAAGGATCAGGCCTTTACGTCGATCGGCGAAGCCGTGCGTTACGTGCCGGGCGTGATCTATCACCAGGGCGAGTCGCATCGCGACGATCTCGTGATCCGCGGCCAGCGCACCAACGCCGATTTCTACACCAACGGCATCCGCGACGACGTCCAGTATTTCCGCGACTTCTACAATCTCCAGCGCCTCGAAGTGCTGAAGGGACCGAATGCCATGATCTTCGGCCGCGGCGGCGGCGGCGGCGTGGTCAATCGCGTGCTGAAGGAAGCCGACGGCACCACCATTCGTGAAGTCACCATGGGCGGCAGCTCCTATCCGGGAGGACGCATGTCGACGGACATCGGCCAGGCCGTGACCCAGGATCTCGCGGTGCGCTTCAACGCCTTCTACGAGAACACCGACAGCTATCGCGACTTCGTTCACCTCGAACGTTACGGCTTCAACCCGACCGTGACTTTCGCGCCCAACGACACCACCCGGGTCAAGCTGAGCTACGAATATCTGCACGACGCCCGCACGGTGGATCGCGGCATTCCCTCGCAGGTGCGGCCCGGCGGGTTGTTGCCGCAATATGCCTACAACACGTCCACCTCAGCGTATTTCGGCAATCCGAATGCGAGCTATTCAATCGCCGACGTCAATATCGCGAACGCCGTCATCGAGCATGATTTCGAGAACGGCCTGACGGTGAAGAACTCGTCGCAATTCGCCGACTATCGCAAATTCTATTCCAACGTCTTCCCAGGCGGCGCGGTGAACCTCGCCGGCACCTCGGTCAATCTCAGCGCCTATAACAACGAGACCGACCGGCAGAATCTGTTCAACCAGACCGACTTCACCTATCGCACCAATACCGGCCCGATCCGCCACACCATCCTGTTCGGCGGCGAAGTGGGCAACCAGAGCGGCCTCGCCTATCGCCAGAGCGGCTATTTCAACGGCAATACGGCGCAGACCAGCCTGGCGGTGAACCCGCTGAACCCGACCAGCTTCGGGCAGGTCAATTTCCGCAATACCGCAAGCGATGCCAACAACACGTACAATCTCAATCTCGGCGCCATCTATGTGCAGGACCAGGTCGAGATCACCCGCTATCTGCAGCTGATCGGCGGCCTGCGTTTCGACCGGTTTGAACTGTCGTCGCGCGATCGCCGCACCGGAGCGGTGCAGACCCGCACCGATGATCTGGTGTCACCGCGGGCCGGCGTCATCGTCAAGCCGGTGGACAATGTCTCTGTCTATTACAGCTACAGCATCTCGTATCTGCCGAGCGCGGGCGACCAGTTCAGCGCGCTCAATCCGGGCCTGGTCATTTCCGAGCCGGAGAAGTTCGAGAACAACGAAGTCGGCGTGAAGTGGGACATCGCACCGAATCTGCAATTCGCGACCGCGATCTATGACCTCAATCGCACCAATCAGCGCCTCGCCGATCCGAACAATCCCGGCTTCTTCATCGCCAGCGGATCGACAAAGACCCGCGGCTTCGAGGCCTCGCTGTCCGGCTATATCACCGATGCCTGGCAGGTCACCGGCGGCTATGCCTATACGGATGCCCGCATCACCGGCGCCAATTCCACCACGGTGCTGGCCGGCAACCGCGTCGCGCTGGTACCCTACAACACGTTCTCACTGTGGAATCGCTATCAGTTCACTTCGCAGTGGGCAGCCGGTCTGGGTGTGATCCACTACACGAACTTCTTCGCCGGGTCGGACGACACCGTGCTGCTGCCCGAATGGACCCGCGTCGATATGGCGATCTACTACCGCTTCAACGAAACCTGGCGCGCGCAGCTTAACATCGAGAATCTGCTCGACACCCGTTACTTCTCGACTGCGGACGCCAACAACAACATCACGCCCGGATCGCCGCGCGTCTTCCGCCTCTCGGCGACGGCAAACTTCTAAAAATGAAGGCCGCAGGTATTCCGCACCTGCGGCCTTCTCTGTTTTGAATAATTCTAACCATGTGTGGCGCGACGTTGCGTCACTGACGCAAAACCATGCGCTGCGCTACGTCATCTCCTCATTGCAACGCCCCTGCCGGAGTCCGTCCATGATCAAGCGTTACGCCCTCGGTACTGCCCTCGTCATCGCCATCGGCGCGCCCGCCGCGCAGGCCTCCGGCGAGGTCAATCTCTACACCTATCGCGAAGGCAAGCTGGTCGCGCCGCTCGTGGAGGCGTTCACCAAGGACACGGGCATCAAGGTCAATGTGATCTCGGCCTCGTCGGGCCTCGAACAACGCATCAAGACCGAAGGCGTCAACAGCCCGGCCGACGTGCTGCTCACCGTCGATCTCGGCCGCCTCGACGACGCCGTGAAGGCGGAGGTCACCCAGCCGATCAAGTCCGACGTGATCGACAAGACCATTCCCGCGCAGTATCGCGATCCCGATGGCAACTGGGCCGGCATCTCCATGCGCGCCCGCGTGATCTATGCCTCGAAGGACCGCGTGAAGCAGGATGCGATCACCTATGAAGAGCTCGCCGATCCCAAGTGGAAGGGCAAGATCTGCATCCGCTCCGGCCAGCACATCTACAATAACGGCCTGTTCGCCGCCTATGTCACCAAGCATGGTGAAGCCAAGGCCGAGGAATGGCTGCGCGGCTTGAAGGCCAATCTCGCCCACAAGCCCTCGGGCGGCGATCGCGAGCAGGCGCGCGACGTCGCGGCCGGCAAATGCGACATCGGCATCGGCAATACCTATTACTGGGCGCTGATGATGAACGCGGATCCCGACAAGAAGCCCTGGGCCGAAGCCACCAAGGTGATCCTGCCGACTTTCGCCGGCGGCGGCACCCATGTGAACCTGTCGGGCGTCATCCTCGCCAAGCACGCACCGAACAAGGCCAATGCGATCAAGCTGATCGAATGGCTGTCCGGCGAGCAGGCGCAGAAGATCTATTCGGATACGAACTACGAATATCCGATCCGTGCCGGCGTCGCCGTCAATCCGACGATTGCCGGCTATGGCAAGCTGAATGCCGATCCGATGCCGATCGCCAAGATCGCCACCAACCGCAAGGCTGCGTCCACGCTGGTGGACAAGGTCGGATTTGATAATTGAGGTATACTCAGCAGTGGTCCCGGCCTAGCACAGCGAAGCTGTGCGCGGAGCCGGGACCCATAACCTCCGAGGTTCTGATTTAACTCCGTGGCCGCCTCACTCACTCAATCATCTCTCCCGAGGCTATGGATCCCGGCGTTCGCCGGGATGACAAGAGGTGTGACGCGCCGGCTTCCCCCCGCGTGACGTCGTCTCTCACCGAACGCCTTGCGATCATTGCCTCAGCCGCGACCGCCCTCCTCGTCGCGGCGCCGGTGATCAGCATCGCCGTCCTCGCGCTGCAGCCCGAGCCCGAACTCTGGCAGCATCTGATCGCCTACGTCCTGCCCCAGGCGCTGCGCGACACCGCCGCCCTCCTGCTCGGCGTCGGCATCGTCGCGCTCGTCCTCGGCGCCGGCACCGCCTGGCTGATCTCGTCGCATGACTTCCCCGGCCGCGCGCTCATGCTCTGGCTGCTCCCGCTGCCGCTGGCGATCCCGACCTATCTTGCGGCCTATGTCTATGTGGACCTGTTCGAGCCGCTCGGCCTCGTCCATCGCACCCTGGCGACGATCATGCCGATTCCCGATGCGATCAGGCTGCTGCCGGCGATGCGCTCGCTGCCCGGCGCGATCTTCGTCATCGGCCTCGTGCTCTATCCCTATGTCTATCTTTCCGCCCGCGCCATGTTCCAGCATTGCAGCGCCGACTTCGCCGAGGCAGCCAAGGTGCTCGGCGCCAGCCGCTGGACCATCTTCCGCCGCATCTCGCTGCCGATGGCGCGGCCGGCCCTTGCGGTCGGCCTCGCCCTCGTCGCGCTGGAAACACTGAACGATATCGGCGCCAGCGAATATCTCGGCGTGCGTACGCTGACGGTGTCGGTCTTCACCACCTGGCTCAATCGCGGCAGCCTCGCCGGCGCAGCGCAGCTCTCGCTGTTCATGCTGGCCATCGTCACGGTGCTGATCGCCATCGAACGGTTCGGCCGCCGCGAAAGCAGCTATGAATTCTCCGCCGAGAATCCGCGGCTGATGGCGCGGACGCAGCTCCACGGCTGGCGCGGCGGGCTTGCCTTCACGGCCTGTCTTCTTCCCGCGTTGCTCGGCTTCGCTGTGCCACTGCTCTATCTGCTCCATCAGAGCCTCCGCCGCGGCCTGCTGGCGAGCGAGACCACGGTCTGGCGCGATGCCGGCCACACGATCCTGCTCGCCGCCATCGCCACTGCTGTTGCACTTCTGCTCGGCCTCATTGTCGTGATCGCCCAGCGCTGGCGAACCTCGCGCCTCACCGACACGTCCTTCGCCATCGCGCAGGCCGGCTACGCATTGCCTGGCCTGGTGCTGGCGCTCGGCCTGCTGGCGCCCGTGCTGTTCATCGACAACAGCCTCAACACGATCGCGCGCTGGATCGGCGCAACGCCGCCCGGCCTCGTGATGGTCGGCTCCGGTGCCGCCGTCGTCATCGCTTATGTCATCCGCTTCCTCGCGGTGCCCACCGGCTTCATCAAGGCCGGCTTCGAGCGCATCCCTGTCGACTACGACGACAGCGCCCGCGCCGCCGGCGCACCAGTCATGACCAGCCTGCGGGTGATCCAGTTGCCGCTGCTGCGCCCGGCCCTGCTCGGCGCCGTCATCGTCGTGTTCGTCGATTGCCTGAAGGAATTGCCCGCGACGCTGCTGCTACGCCCGCTCAATGTGGAGACGCTGGCGACCTCGATCTATCAATATGCGAGCCGCGGCAGTTTCGAGGAAGGCGCACTGGCCGCGCTGCTGATTGTGGCCGCGAGCATCGGTCCGGTGATGTGGCTGACGCGATTCGCTGATGTGCCGAAGGGGCCGGTGTGAACGCGGCCGTAGGGCGGATGAGCGAAGCGTCATCCGCCGCGGAGTTTCAGCTATGCGGTCGGCCGGCGGATTACGCCTTCGGCTAATCCGCCCTACGGCTGCGGCTCAGCGATCTCATTGCCCTTCCGCGACTGCGCAAAGATCGCCCACCCCGCCACGAACATCGCCGCGATCACCGGGCCGACGACAAAACCGTTCAGCCCCAGCGCATTGATGCCGCCGATCGTCGCCAGCAGGATGAGATAATCCGGCAGCTTGGTATCCTTGCCCACCAGCATCGGACGCAAAATGTTGTCGACGAGGCCGATGACCAGGAAACCATAGGCAATCAGCACGATGCCCTTCACGACCGAGCCCGTGGCCAGCAGATAGATCGCCACCGGCATCCACACGAGACCGGCACCGACCGCCGGCAGCAGCGACAGGAAGGCCATCAGCACCGCCCAGAGCAGCGCTGCGCTGATGCCGAGAATCCAGAAAATCAGGCCGCCCAGCGCGCCCTGCGCCAGCGCCACCAGAATGCCGCCCTTCACCGTGGCGCGGATGACCACCGTGAACTTCTCGATCAGGTCATCGCGCAAGCGGGGCTTCAGCGGCAAGGCATCCTTGAACCGTGCCGCCAGCGCATCGCCGTCCTTGAACAGGAAGAACAGCAGATACAGCATGATGCCGAGCTGGATGATGAAGTCGAAGGTGCTCTGGCCGATATTCAGAGCCTGCGAGGCGATATACTGGCTGCCCTGCATCAGGCCACCCGAGAGTTTCTCCTGCAGGCCGCTGAGACCTTCGATCCCGAAGCGATCGAGCAGGCCCTTGATCCATTGCGGCAGCGCGTCGAAGATCTGCTGCATGAAGGTGACGAGATTGAATTCACCCGATTTCATCTTGGCGAAAACGGCGGCGGCTTCCCTGGCAAGCGAAGCGCCAACCATGGTCAAGGGCAGGATGACGATGAGGACGATCAAGCCGACCGTGAGCAGGGCCGCGGAATTCGGATGTTTCGGCATCCGCGCCAGCAGGCGCCGATGCATCGGCGCGAACATGATCGCCATCACCACGCCCCACAGGATGGCGCTGTAGAAGGACGACAGGATCCAGCCAAACGCGAGCGACACCGCGATCAGCAGCAGCATGAAGGTACGGTCTTCGAGACGGGCGCTCATGCAATGTCCTTCAAATATGCGAATGCCCGGCAGAAGCCGGGCATTGCTCAATTCATAATACTCCGTCACGGCCGGGCTGGTTCCGGCCATGACGGCGTTCGTATCGATTACGTGTTCTTCAGCGCCACGCGGAACTCGGCTTCGGTCTTTTCCTTGACCTCGTCCAGCGTCACGCCATCGGCCAGTTCGATCAGCGCCATGCCGCCGTCGCCATTCTTGTCGATGGTGAACACCGCGAGATCGGTGACGACCATGTCCACGACCTTCTCGCCGGTGAGCGGCAGGTCGCACTTCTTCAGGAGCTTGGCGCCATCCTTGGCCGAGTGCTCCATCACGACGATGACGCGCTTGACGCCGGCGACGAGATCCATCGCGCCGCCCATGCCCTTCACCATCTTGCCGGGGATCATCCAGTTGGCGAGGTCGCCATTCTGGGCCACCTGCATGGCGCCGAGGATCGACAGGTCGATATGACCGCCGCGCACCATGCCGAAACTGTCGGCCGACGAGAAATAGCTGGTGGTCGGCAGTTCGGTGACGGTCTGCTTGCCAGCATTGATGAGGTCGGGATCTTCCTCGCCTTCATACGGAAACGGGCCCATGCCGAGCATGCCGTTCTCGCTCTGCAGCTGCACGTCGACGCCGTCCGGAATATAGTTCGACACCAGCGTCGGGATACCGATGCCGAGGTTCACGTAGTAACCGTCACGCAGTTCCTTCGCAGCGCGGGCTGCCATCTGATCGCGGGTCCAGGCCATTGTGGCTCTCCTGCTGAATTCTGAGCGTTAAGCGGGGCGCTGACGCGAGGTGACTTTTTCGATGCGCTTCTTGCCGGTTCCGACTTCGACAATGCGCTGCACGAAAATGCCGGGCGTGTGGATGTGGTCCGGATCGATCTCGCCGGCCGGAACCAGATGCTCCACTTCCGCGATGGTGATCTTCGCGGCGGTCGCCATCATCGGGTTAAAGTTGCGGGCGGTCTTGCGATAGACGAGGTTGCCGGCGGTATCGCCTTTCCAGGCATGGACGATCGCGATGTCCGCGAACAGGCCGCGCTCCATCATGTAGGTCTCGCCGTCGAAATCCATCGTCGGCTTGCCTTCGGAGATCAGCGTGCCCACGCCGGTCTTGGTGTAGAAGCCCGGGATGCCCGCACCGCCGGCGCGGATGCGCTCGGCCAGGGTGCCCTGCGGGGAGAATTCAAGTTCCAGCTCGCCAGCCAGATACTGGGCCGCAAACAGCTTGTTCTCGCCCACATAGGACGAGATCATCTTCTTGATCTGGCGGGTTTCCAGCAGGCGCGACAGGCCGATGCCGTCCACGCCGGCATTGTTGGAGACGACGGTGAGATCCTTGACGCCGCTGTCGCGCAGCGCGTCCGAGAGATCTTCGGCAATGCCGCAGAGGCCGAAGCCGCCCGACATGATCATCATGCCGTCCTTGAGGATGCCGTCGAGTGCCGACTTGGCGTCGGGGTAGACCTTGTTGACCATGGGGAAATCGACCTGATGTAGAGAGCGGAGGTCCGGCTGATGCCGCAATGCGACGAAGTATTAGGCGGAAACCTTTGAGCCCGTCAATCGCAGTGGATGCGACCCCTTCGCCCCCGTTCCGGCCTTGAAAGCGTCAAGAAAAGCGATCAAATTGAAGGCCTTGGATGCGGGGCGAGCGCGTGAGGCGACTGCGCCCCATCTGCGTTTAGACCAATAGCCGAAGATCCCTGGCCAACTCCGGATAGATCATTGACGAAAGCCCAAGGAATAAAGCGCCTGGGGATGCCCATCGTGGCACTCTTGGGCGTCGTCGTGATCGGGCTGCTCGCCATGTCGTGGCTGCTGAGCCGCGATGCGCTGCGCAACGCCGTCGAAGCGCAGATCCGCAACGTCACCGGGCTCGATTTCGTCGTCAACGGCGCCGTCGATATTTCAGTGTTCCCCGGCAGCTATGTGTCGTTTCACGATGTCGGCCTGAAGAATGGCGGCGCCATTGATCCGGCGCTGTCGGTCGATGTGCTCACGGCCAACCTGCGCCTGCTGCCGCTGCTGCTGCAGCGCTTCGAGATCGCTGACATGGTGATGCTGCGTCCGCGCATCCGCGTGGTCCGCGAAGCCAATGGCGACAGCAACTGGTCACCGTTCATCGAATCCATCGCCCGCAAGACCAAGCCGGGCGGCGAACAACTCTCCTTCTCGGAAATCCGCATTCAGGACGGCCGGCTCGATTATCGCGACGCGCATAATCACGAGCGCCTGAACGACATCGATATCGCTTTGGCCTGGCCCTCGATCTCGCGCTCCTTCGCCGCCACCGGCCAGTTCGACTGGCGCGGCGAGCGCGTCGATGCCAGCCTCAGTGTCAGCGATTTCCTCGCGGCGCTGTCCGGCGAGCGCTCCGGCCTCAAAGCCCGCTTTGCCAGCGCCCCGATCAAGCTCGCTTTTGACGGCAATATCGCCAACAAGGCCAGCCTGGTGATGGAAGGCACGCTGACCGCCGACAGCCTGTCGCTGCGCAATGCGCTGCGCTGGGTCGGCCAGGCGCCTCCGGGCTCCGGCGGCTTCGGCCGCTTTGCCATGAAGGCGCGCGCCAGCCTCGTCGGCCCGTCCATCGCCCTCACCAATGTCAATGTCGAGCTCGACGGCAACACCGCCGAGGGCGTCATGACCTACAGCAATTCGGGCCGCCAGACCCTGCAGGCAACGCTCGCCGCCGGCGCCATCGACCTTACGCCCTATGTCTCCACCGTCCGCCTGCTCGCCTCCGGCCAGCGCGACTGGAGCCGGCAGCTGTTCGATCTCGACGCGCTGTCCTCCGTCGATCTCGACATGCGGCTCTCGGCCGCCAAGGTGACCGTCGGCTCGTCGGTGCTCGGCCGCACCGCGCTCGGCGCCAACCTGCGCGGCGGCACGCTGGCGCTGTCGGTGGGCGAAGCGCAGATCTATAGCGGCATCGCCCGTGGCTCCTTCAGCATCGCGCGCTCGGACACCATCGCCGATATCAAGGCGCAGCTGCAGTTCAGCGATGTCGATCTGCTCGCCTGTGCCAGCGACCTGTTCGGCGTCACCCGCCTCACCGGCCGCGGCACGCTGAACATGATGCTCGAAGCATCGGGCTCCTCACCCTTCGGCCTCGCGCAATCCCTCGACGGCTCCGCCACTTTGATCGGCCAGGACGGCGCCATCACCGGCTTCAATGTCGAGCAGCTGCTCAAACGCCTCGAGCGCCGCCCGCTGTCCGGCGCCGGCAATTTCCGCTCCGGCTCGACGCCGTTCTCCAATCTGGTGATGCAGCTCAAATTCAACGACGGTATCGCCACCGCCCAGGACATCCGCATCGACGGCCCGACCTCGAAGCTGACCCTCACCGGCACCGCCTCGGTCCCCGCCCGCGAATACGACATGAAGGGCACCGCGAGCCTGAAGGCCGCGGCCAATGGCTCGGGCGGCTTCGACCTGCCTTTCGTCATCCAGGGTCCGTGGGACGATCCCCTGATCTTCCCCGACCCCGAAAGCCTGATCCGCCGCTCCCCGGGCGCCGCCCCGTTGCTGGATGCGGTGAAGGACCGCAAGACCAAGGACGCCGTGCGCTCGGTGATCGAACGCTTCACGACCGCGCCAAAGGCCCTGCAGCCGGATGCGGAGAAGAAGGACGAGGCGCCTGCGGCGGCAGCGCCGGCGGAGCCTGAAAAGGCGAATTAAGCTAAGCCGTCATTGCGAGCGCAGCGAAGCAACCCAGTTTTTTCTTCGCGAAGCCTCTGGATTGCTTCGTCGCTTCGCTCCTCGCAATGACGGAGCTAAAGCGGCGCCGCGCTCTCGCCCTTGCTGCTCGACACCTTCGTCGCCAGTGATGCCAGCACGATCAGCACGGTGATGAAGCCAACGATCAGCGTGCAGATCGCATTGATCTCCGGCTTCACCCCCAGCCGCACTTCCGAATAGATCCGGATCGGCAGCGTCGCCGAGCCCGGCCCGGTCGTAAAGCTCGCGATCACCAGATCGTCCAGCGACAGCGTGAAGGCCAGCATCCAGCCGGCTGCGATCGCCGGCCAGATCAGCGGCAGTGTCACCGACACGAAGGCGCGGAACGGGTCGCGGCCGAGATCCATCGCGGCTTCCTCAAGGCTGCGATCGAGCGCTGCAAGGCGCGACTGAACGACCACCGTGACAAAGCACATGGTCAGCGTCGTATGTGCAATGGTCACGGTCCAGAAGCCGCGGCCGGCATCGATGGCGACGAACAGCAGCAGCAGCGACAGGCCGGTGATCACTTCGGGCATCACCAGCGGCGCATAGAGCATGCCCGACATGGCCGCCCGCCCGCGAAAACCGCCGCCCCGCGTCAACGCCACGGCCGCCAGCGTGCCCAGTATCGTCGCCAGCGTCGCCGAGGCCGCCCCCACGCGCAGCGACATCCAGGCCGCATCCAGCATCGCAGCGTCGTTGAAGAATGCGGTGTACCAGCGCGTCGACCAGCCGCCCCACACGGTGACAAGCCGCGAGGCGTTGAACGAATAGATGACGAGAATGACGATCGGCAGATACAGGAACGCGAAGCCGAGCACGAGCGAGACGAGGTTGAAGCGCGACAGGCGCAGCGGATGCGACACCATCAGCGGCGCTCCAGCTGGCGGCGCTGCACCTGGTCATAGACCACGAGCGGCACCAGCAGCACGGCCAGCAGCACCACCGCCAGCGCCGAGGCCAGCGGCCAGTCCTTGTTGGTGAAGAATTCCAGCCACAGCGTCTGCCCGATCATCATCGAGTCCGAACCTGCGAGGAGATCCGGGATCACGAATTCGCCGGTGATGGGAATAAAGCACAGCAGCGCACCGGCAAACATGCCGCGCCAGGACAGCGGCACCGTCACCATCCAGAACGCATCGAAGCGCGACACACCGAGATCGGCAGCGGCTTCCAGCAGCGACGGATCGGCTTTCGCCAGCGTCGCATAGAGCGGCAGGATCATGAACGGCAGGTACGAATAGACGATACCGAGATACATCGCGCTGTCGGTGGACAGCCACACCACCGGCGTCGACACGATATGCAGCGCCATCAGGATCTGGTTGAGCAGCCCGTCATGCTGCAGGATGTTGATCCAGGCATAGATGCGGATCAGGAACGAGGTCCAGAACGGCACGATCACCAGCATCATGGCGATGCCCTGCCAGCGCGACGGCAGGCGCGCCATGGCATAGGCGATGGGATAGCCGATCACCAGCAGCAGGAGCGTCGATGTGAAGGCCACCGTGATGCTGCGCAGATAGGACGAGACATAGAGCTGGTCGGCCAGCAGCGCGCGGAAATTGTCGAAGGACAATGCCGCAAACGCATCCCTCAGCCCGGCAAAGCCATCGGTGAAACCAAACACCGGCAGATAAGGCGGCTGCGCCAGTGTGGTCTGCGACAGGCTGATCTTCACCACGAAGGCGAAGGGCAGCAGGAAGAACAGCACCATCCAGACATAGGGCGGGATCGCCATGCGCCTTGCCGGCGCGGTGAACAGGCGTTTGGCGTTCATCGCGGCAGCACCACGCAATCGTCCGGCGTGAACCAGGCGGTGACGCGCTCGCCGATCGCATAGGCATCGACATCGAGCCGCGCCGTATTCGCCAGCGCCACACGCAAGGTCGCGCCGTGATCGAGCTTCAATTTATAGACCGAGCGGCCGCCGAGATAGCCGACCTCGTCCACCACACCCTCGATGCTGTTCATGCCGCCGGCGTGATTGAGCCCCGCCGCCAGCCCGCGCCGCGACAGCCTGATCTTCTCCGGCCGGATCGCGACGCAGATCGCGAGACTGTCGATCGGCTCCTTGGGCAGCACCGCGAACAGCGTGCCGGTGCCGCGGCCCTCGACCGTCAGCCGATGCCCATCGCGGACGCGGATCTCGCCCTCGACGAGATTGATGTCGCCGACGAATTCCGCCACCCAGCGCGACGCCGGCGCTTCATAGAGCTGCCGCGGCGTCGCCACCTGCTGCAGCCGGCCGCCATGCATCACGCCGATGCGGTCGGCCATGGACATGGCTTCGTCCTGGTCATGGGTGACGATCACGAAGGTCAGACCGAGCTGACGCTGCAGCCGCATCAGTTCCACTTGCGTCTCTTCGCGCAGCTTCTTGTCCAGTGCCGCCAGCGGCTCGTCGAGCAGCAGCAGTTTCGGATGCCGCGCCAATGCGCGCGCGAGCGCCACGCGCTGCTTCTGCCCGCCTGAGAGCTGGTGCGGCTTGCGCTGCTCGAGCCCGCCCAGCTTCACCATCGCAATCATGTCGGCGACGCGCGCATCGATGCCGACGCGCGTGAGGCCCGCATGTTTCAGCCCGAAGCCGATATTGTCGCGCACGCTGAGATGCGGGAACAGCGCGTAGTTCTGGAACATCATGTTCACGGGCCGCTGATGCGGCGGCACCGACGCGATGTCCTCGCCGTTCAGTTCGATCTTCCCGCTATCCGGCGTCTCGAAGCCGGCCAGCATGCGCAGCAGCGTGGTCTTGCCGCAGCCGGAGGGCCCGAGCAGCGCGAAGAACTCGCCTTCCCGGATATCCAGCGACAGCCTGTCCACGGCCGCATGCGCGCCGAACCGTTTCGACACGGCGTCGATCCGCAGCAGCGGTGTGGGATAGGCGATGGCGAGGTTGTCCTCGGTCGCGGCATCGATGGAGGCAGCGGGATTCGTCATGGCCGCAAACTAGCGGCGGAACCGGGCGGGCTCAACATTCCTCGTCATTGCGAGACGCCGAAGGCGACGAAGCAATCCAGTTTCACGCAAGAGAACACTGGATTGCTTCGCCGCGAGGGCTCCTCGCAATGACGACTAAACTCACCCGGCCTTGCGCACGCCGGTGGCCTTGCCGACCAGCGTGGCATATTGGGCGATCGGCGCCGGGCGGCCGATGAAATAGCCCTGCACGCCGTCGCAGCCTTCATTGGCGAGGAATGTCAGCTGCTCATGCGTCTCGACGCCCTCCGCGACAATGGAGACATCGAGGCCATGGCCGAGCCCGATCACCGCCTTGACGATGGCGGCCGATTGCGGATTGCGGCCGAGATTGATGACGAAAGCGCGGTCGATCTTGATCTTGTCGAAGGGGAATGCCTGCAGATAGGTCAGCGACGAATAGCCCGAGCCGAAGTCATCCATGGAAATGCGCACGCCCAGCGCCTTCAGCCGCCGCAGCAGCGCGACGCCGCGATCAAAGTCCTCGATCAGCACGCCTTCGGTGATTTCCAACTCCAGCCGGCCAGGCGCGAGCCCGGTCTCCAGCAGGATCGCATGCACGACGCCCACTACGTCGCCGCGCACGAATTGCGCCGGCGACAGGTTGACGGCGACCTGCAACGGCACCGCCCAGGACGCTGCCTCGCGGCAGGCCTGGCGCAGAATCCATTCGCCCATCTCGACGATCAGGCCGCTTTCTTCCGCCAGCGGGATGAAGTCGGCCGGCGAGACGAAACCGCGGGTCGGGTGGATCCAGCGCGCCAGCGCCTCGAACCCGGTGATGTTGGCATCCAGCACATTCTCGCTGGCGCGGGCTTGCGGCTGGTAATGCAGCGACAATTCGCCATTGCGGATGGCCGTGGAGAGATCCTGATGCAGCACGCGGCGATCGCGCAGCTGGCGGTCCATTTCCGGCTCGAACACGCTGATGGAACCGCGCGAGCGGGTCTTGGCGCGGAACAGCGCCGCACCGGAATTGGCCAGCAGTGCCGCCGCATCGCGTCCGTCGCGCGGGAAGAGCGAGATGCCCGTGGTCACGGCAATGCGCACGGCCTTGCCTTCGATCGGGAACGGCTCGGCCAGCGCCGAGGCAATGCGTTCGGCCAGCGCCTGCCCCACCTGCGGCTGCGCACCGTCGATGATCACGCCGAACTCGTCGCCACCGAGCCGGGCCACGACACCGCCGCCCACTGCAGCCTCGATCCGCTTGGCCACCTCGATGAGCAGCTTGTCACCGATGGCATGGCCGAAGACGTCGTTGATCTCCTTGAGGCCGTCGAGATCGATGGACAGCACCGCGAATTCTTCCGAAGCCTCGGTACAGGCATCGATCATCTGCGCCAGCGCCTGCAGGAATGCGACGCGGTTCGGCAGATCGGTGAGGCCGTCGTGATAGGCCATATGGGCCATCCGCGCCTCGGTCTGGCGGCGATCGGTGACATCCTCATGGGTCTTGATCAGATACTGGACCTCGCCGTCGTCCCCCTGCACGGTGACACGGCGGGTCAGGAAGAGGCGCAGGCCGTCGCGGGTCGAGATGGGATGTTCCTCGGCAATCGGCGTGCGGCTGGTGATCGCCGCCTGATCGCGCGCGACGATGATCTTGGCCTCTTCAGGCCGCAGCATTTCCGGCACGGTCTTGCCGATTGCATCCTCGCGGCGGCGACCGAGGATCACCTCGGCATTGCGATTGGCAAACAGGTAGCGGCCGGTGGCCACTTCCTGCACCATCAGCGAGACCGGGATATTGTCGAGCACCGTCTGCTGGAATTTGCGGGTGTTCGCCAGTTCGTCCTGCATCAGGCGCTGCGCGGTGCAGTCCTCATGGATGCCGATCCAGCCGCCATTGGGCAGCCGGTTGAACTTCACATGGACGAATTGGTCGCCGGGCAGTTCGGCCACATAGCCATCCGGCGACATCGCCTTGTCGTAATAACAATCCGGGCTGACATCCACGGTGCCGCGCTGGCGGCGCAACTCGCGCAGATTGGCGCCGGTCATGCCACGTGTGATTTCCGCACGGGTGAGCTTGTAGATCTCCAGATAGCGATCGTTGCAGAACACGACGCGCCTGTTCGCATCGAGCATCACGATGCCCTGGCCCAGATGATTGAGCGCCGAGCCGACGAATTCGTTGCGCTGCTGCTGCTGGCGCTGGACGTTGCGCAGGGCCGAGGCAACCCAGAACACGATCGCCGTGGTGAAGGCCCCGACAACCAGACCGCCAATGACGACATGCCAGACGAAATAGGGGTCAGCGACCGGCTGCTGGGCGGCCGCGGTGGTGTTTTCGGCGGCAGCCGGGCCCGCAATGGCCAACAGCCAAACGGCGGCGCTGGCGTAGCCAACCGCCCCGTTCTTCGCTCGCTCGATCTTGCCAGTCATTGCGCACCCGCGTATTCGCAGAGTGCAAGTCTTCAGTTCCAGGTATTTGGATCAGGTAAATGCGTCTGAATGCAGCCTGACTAAACTCCGGAATTGATTGGTAATTGTCTGCGATGCTTAATGTTTTACTAATCGCACCGCGGCAGGGAAGAACGAGGGCAGGACCGACATGGACAGGGTGGAATGCGTCGTAGTCGGTGCCGGCGTCGTCGGCCTCGCCATCGCCCGCCGACTGGCCGAAGCGGGCCGCGAAGTAATTGTCCTGGAAGCCGCCGACGCCATCGGCACTGTTACTTCCTCGCGCAACAGCGAAGTGATCCATGCCGGCATCTATTATGCCGCCGGCAGCCTGATGGCGAAGCTCTGCGTGACAGGCAAGCACAAGCTCTATGACTATTGCAGCAGCCGCGGCATTCCGCACAGCAATTGCGGCAAGCTGATCGTCGCGACCCGGCCCGAGGAAATGGCCAAGCTCGCCTCCATCAAGGCGCATGCGGAAGCCAATGGCGTCGCCGACATGCAGGTGCTGTCGGGTGAGGAAGCGCGCGCGCTGGAGCCGGCACTGGCCTGCGAAGGCGCGCTGCTGTCGCCCTCCACGGGGATCATCGACAGTCATTCCTACATGTTGTCGCTGCGCGGCGAGGCTGAAGCCGCGGGCGCTGCCTTCGCTTTCCTCGCACCATTCGAGCGCGGCCGTGTCACCGCCGAAGGCTTCGAGGTGGAAGTCGGCGGCGAGGCGCCGATGGCACTCGGCTGCGACATGCTGATCAATTCCGCCGGCCTCAGTGCCACGATGATCGCGCGCCTGCTCGACGGCATGCCGCTCGATCTGATCCCGCCGGCCTATCTCGCCAAGGGCTGCTATTTCAGTTGCAACGCCAAGGCGCCGTTTTCGCGCCTGATCTATCCGGTCCCCGAGCCCGGCGGCCTCGGCGTGCATCTCACCCTCGATCTCGCAGGTCAGGCGCGTTTCGGTCCCGACGTCGAGTGGGTCGATCACATCGATTACGAAGTCGATCCCGCGCGCGGCGAGAAATTCTATCCCGCCATCCGCCGCTACTGGCCATCGCTGCCGGACGGCGCGCTGATGCCCAGCTATTCCGGCATGCGCCCGAAAATCGTGCCGCCGGCCGTGGCAACGCAGGACTTCATGATCCAAGGCCCGCAGGTGCATGGCGTGCCCGGCCTGATCAACCTGTTCGGCATCGAGTCGCCCGGACTGACATCGTCGCTGGCGATTGCGGATTATGTGGCGGAGGCAGCGGGGATCGAAGCGCAGCCGTGATGTGCGCTTGAGAAACCGCGCCTGCGTCCGAAGCAATCTGGTCCAACCATCGTTTCAGATCGCTTCGTCGCAAGGGCGGAGGCGTGTGGGCATCATGACTTCACGATGCGGACACGCAGACCTGACAACGTCATGTGATGAGGCGTAGTGTCAGGGCATGTGAAGGAGAGTTAATGGAGCGTGGTGCTGGTCTGTCGAAGGCGTTCGATCTCGTCCTTGACCATCAGTTTCCGGCGCTTGAGTTCCACGATGCGAAGATCATCGGTGGACAGATGCAGCAAGGCATCGTGCAATTCTGTTTCGAGAACCTTGTGCTTGCGTTCCAGTTCGACCAGATGCGCCTGAAGTGCCATTCGAAAACTCCTCGGGTGGTTGAGAAAACCAAAGTTCGGATTCGGTTGGACGATGAAGTCTACATGACAGTGGACATCTGTCGATGGGTCTTGAAAATTGTACCGCCCTGCTCCGCGCATCGTGAAAAACGAATCGTAACGAATGCGCTGCAAAATGCCGGAACCGGATGGCTTGCATGGACCACCTACAGCGGCGATAGTTACCTCATGGATTCCCGCCAGATGACTGGCGGACCAAGTCAGCGAAGATCATGAACGACGACGAAGATCGCGAACTCCCTGCCGAATTGGCCCGATTGCAGCAAGAACACCGCGATCTCGACGCCGCCATCGACGCTTTGCAGCGTTCGCCCGCGCCGGATCTGCTGCAGTTGCAGCGACTGAAAAAGCGCAAGCTGCAATTGCGCGATCGCATTTCGGCGATCTCAGATCAGATTACCCCTGACATCATCGCCTGAGACAACAAGTCACGCTGCGGCGTGGTTCTTGGTTGTGTCTTGAGCCGGATTGAACAAACGGCCATGCCGACCACCACATCACCCAATGCGCGCCTGATCGGTTTCCTCTGTCTCGGAGTAACCGCCACAGGTTGGGCCATGAACTGGCCGATCATCAAGATATTGCTACGTGACTGGCCGCCGCTGTTTGCACGCGGCGTCGCCGGCACGGCGGCAGGAATTATTCTCGCCGGCATAGCGATCGCTTACGGTGAAAAACTACGCGTGCCGCGACATGCGATCCCGCGGCTGCTGTTCGCGTCCTTCACGAATGTTTTCGCATGGATGGGCTTTGCCACCGTCGCGCTGAAAATGCTCAGCATCGGCGAAGGTGCATTGCTCGTTTATACGATGCCGATCTGGGCCACGCTTTTTGCATGGCCCATTCTCGGTCATCGCCCGGGATTGCGCGACGCCATCGCGCTGGTGCTCGGCATTGCCGGCATCGTGGTGCTGATGGGCGAGCACGGCTTCGCGCTGACGCCGGACAAGATGGTCGGAATTGCTCTCACGCTCGGCTCCGCGACCTTGTTCGCGCTCGGCAGCGTGCTGATGCGCACACCCTTGCCGATTCCGCCCGTTGCGCTCGCCGCATGGCAGGTCGGGCTCGGCTGTTTCCCGATGATCATTCTCGGACTGATTTTCGAGAAACCCGACATCGCCGCCCTCACCCCGACCGGCTGGGGCGCGCTGATCTACATGACCCTCGGACCGATGGGCATCTGCTACCTCACCTGGTTCGCCACCTTGCGCCGGTTGCCACCCTCGACGGCAGCGATGGGAACCCTGGTGGTTCCCGTGATGGGGGTTATCGGCGCCGCGGTCGTGCTGGGGGAACCGCTCGGGCTTCGGGAGGTGATCGCCATGGCACTCACCCTCGGCGGGGTGACGCTGGCACTGCGCAAACCGGCCGCCGCATAGATGCCGCAAGACGGCCGCCAGGCTGCCGCACCGTCCTCGGCCAAATCCGCGCCAAACTGCGTCAAATCCGGGCGTGCAGCGCCCGCGCGTCGGGTTTTCTTTTGCATCGGATTTGTTACAAGGCTGTCCCGTCATCATTGACGAGATTGTCCGTTCGACGCTCCCGGCCAGGCTGGGGGCGGAACTTGTATTTCCAGCTATCCTTCTGGATTCGCGAAAGAAAATACCGGAATGTCCGCGCCCGTCGCCATTATCATGGGAAGCCAGTCCGACTGGGAAACCATGCGCCATGCCTCCGAGACCCTGACGGCGCTGGGCATTGCCCACGATACCCGCATCGTCTCGGCGCATCGCACCCCGGATCGTCTGGTGGCATTCGCGAAAGGCGCGAAAGCGGCCGGATTCCAGATCATCATCGCCGGTGCAGGCGGTGCGGCGCATCTGCCGGGCATGGCTGCGGCGCTGACCGAACTGCCGGTGTTCGGCGTTCCCGTGGAATCCAAGGCGCTGTCCGGAGTCGATTCCCTTTATTCGATCGTGCAGATGCCGGGCGGCATTCCCGTCGGCACGCTGGCGATCGGCAAGCCCGGCGCGATTAATGCCGCGCTGCTCGCAGCCTCCGTACTGGCGCTGCATGATCCCGCGCTCGCGACGCGCCTCGCCGCCTGGCGCAAGGCTCAGACCGACGCCGTGGCTGAAAAGCCGGAAGGCACCGCGTAATGGCTCCGGCAATGAAAGTGCTGAAGCCCGGCGACACCATCGGCATTCTCGGCGGCGGCCAGCTTGGTCGCATGCTGGCGCTCGCGGCGGCACGGCTCGGTCTGAAGTGCCAGGTGTTTTCACCCGATCCGGATTCGCCGGCATTCGACGTGGTGCAGAACGCGACCTGCGCTGAATATGCCGATGTCGAGGCGCTAGAGCTGTTCGCCAATGACTGCGACGTCATCACCTACGAATTCGAGAACGTCCCGGCCGCGACGGCGTTGATCCTCGATGCACGCCGTCCTGTTCTGCCCGCACAGAGCATTCTTCAGACGACGCAGGATCGCCTTGTGGAGAAGGACTTTGTCACCGGCCTCGGCATCGGCACGGCCGGCTATGCGGGTGTCTCCAGCGCCGGCGAACTGCGCGATGCCGTGAAGAAGCTCGGCCTGCCCGCGGTGATCAAGACGCGCCGTTTCGGCTATGACGGCAAGGGCCAGGCGATGATCCGCGAAGGCGACGATCTCGATCAGGTCTGGGACGATCTCGGCACGAAGGAAGCCATCCTCGAAGCCTTCGTGCCGTTCGAGCGCGAAGTCTCGGTCATCGCCGCGCGCGGTGCCGATGGCAGCGTCGAATGCTTCGACGTCACCGAAAACGAGCACCGCGATCACATCCTGAAATTCTCCTACGCGCCCGCCCGTATCCCGGATGCGCTGGCAGCACGGGCACGCGAGATCGCGGAAAAGATCGGCACCGCGCTTGGCTATGTCGGCACCTTTGCCGTGGAGCTGTTCGTCGTGCCCGGCAAGGATGGCCCGTCGCTGGTGGTGAACGAGATCGCCCCGCGCGTGCACAATTCCGGCCACTGGACGCTGGACGGCGCCTCGGTCTCGCAATTCGAGCAGCACATCCGCGCCATCGCCGGCTGGCCGCTGGGCAAGGCGGTACGCCACGGTCAGGTCACCATGACCAACCTGATCGGCGACGACATTCTGGACTATCCGAAGTGGCTCAACGTCCCCGGCGCGACCGTGCATCTCTACGGCAAGGGCGCGCCGCGTCCCGGCCGCAAGATGGGCCATGTGGTGGAAGTGAAGCCGGCCACGTAAGGCGGCGACCTTCAGGTCGCCAGCTTCCCTTCGATCACGCCGGTCGGTTCTTCGCTGAGCCAGCGATAGATCACTCCTCCAAGCACGCCGCCAACAAGCGGTGCGATCCAGAACATCCACAACTGCTGCAGCGCCCAGCCGCCGACAAACAGCGCCGGACCGGTGCTGCGCGCTGGGTTCACCGATGTATTGGTGACGGGAATGCTCACCAGGTGGATCATCACCAGCGCAAGGCCGATCGCCAGCGGTGCAAATCCTGCCGGTGCCTTGCCGTGGGTCGCCCCCATGATGATGAACAGGAACATCATCGTCATCACGACTTCCATGATGAAGCACGCCATCATGTTGTACTTGCCGGGCGAATGATCGTCGTAGCCGTTCGATGCAAAGCCCTTGGCAAGATCGAAGCTGGCAGCCCCGCGGGCGATCGCATACAGCAAAGCGGCGGCCAGCACGGCACCAACCACCTGCGCGACAATGTAGGGAAGGATCTGCCCACTCGGAAAACGCCCGCCCGCAGCGAGGCCGACGGTGACGGCGGGATTGAGATGACATCCCGACACGTGACCGATCGCATAGGCCATGGTGACCACGCTGAGGCCAAAGGCGAAAGAGACGCCGACCAGGCCGATGCCGACCTCAGGAAAGGCGGCGGCGATGACGGCACTGCCGCAACCCGCGAATGTGAGCCAGAAAGTGCCGATCAGCTCGGCCGCGTATTTTTTCCCATTCATGCTGTCCTCCCGCCGTTGGGTGAGGCGCATCGCGCGGGACACGCCCCGGCGGGGACTATGCGTCCGGGTTCCCCGACATTGGAGCAGGGGAACTGACCCAATCGCCATCAGGAATGCCTGTAAAATGAGGGCTTTTACGGCTATAGAGGATCAGAATTACCGGGTCGTGCGGTGGACATTCCCGATTCCATCTGATACATGAGCGCCCTTACAGGTTAAGAGCTTGGCCTCTGTCGGCTCTTTTCTTACCCGAAATTCTGATCCGTATGATGAAGAGGATGCCGCGTGCAGGTTCTCGTTCGCGATAACAATGTTGACCAGGCTCTCAAGGCGCTGAAGAAGAAGATGCAGCGCGAGGGCATTTTCCGCGAGATGAAGCTCCGCGGTCACTACGAGAAGCCGTCTGAGAAGAAGGCCCGTGAAAAGGCTGAAGCCGTGCGTCGCGCACGCAAGCTGGCCCGCAAGAAGCTGCAGCGCGAAGGCCTGCTGCCGATGAAGCCGAAGCCGGTGTTCGGCGCTGGCCCCGGCGGCGATCGCGGTGCCCGTCCGGGTGCTGGCGGCGCAGGTGCCGGCGCTCCGCGCCCGGCCCGCTAAGCAAAGCGACATTGATTTCGATAACGCGGGCTTCGGCCCGCGTTATTTTTTTGCGGGCCCCGGCTCGCTCATTTTTTGCCGATATGGACAAAAGCGCGCCGCTTTGTCCGGATGCAATTCTCTTGCTGCCGCGCTAGGAAGCTTCACCGACTGTTGCAAGAGATTTGCCCTGCATGGACCGACGGCCGACCACATCGCCATCCTGCATCGGCAAGCGCGGCATCACAGCTCTCGCCGTGCTGCTGACCGGCCTGTGCGCAAGTGGCTGTTCGTTCAATCTCGCATCGCTGACACCCGACAAGGACGAGCCGAAGGCAACGGCCTCGACGGCGCCGCAGACCCGCAGCCTCGCGACCAAGGCCGATCCGCAGGAGGCAAAGGTTCAGGCCGCACGCGGGGCAAGCCTTGCGCAAGCGGGCCAGAGCGCCGAGGCGCTCGCAGCCTACAATGCAGCGATCGATCTCGATCCTTCCAGCGCGCAGGCTTTCTATCAGCGCGGCCTGCTGTACCAGTCCGAAAGGAAGTACGAGTTTGCCATCGCGGATTTCACCTCCGCCAATGGCCTGACGCCGCAACAGGCCGATCCCCTGCTCGGCCGCGCGCAATGCTATCTCGCGCTCGGCAAGACCCAGGAAGCGGCATCGGATCTCGACGAAGCGTCGAGCGTCGCCCCCGGCAATGCGCAGATCTGGATCGCCCGCGGCTCGGCCTATGAGAAGCTCGGCAACAAGGAAAAGGCGGCGGACTCATTCAGCCGTGCCGTGCTGCTGCGCCCCAATGACGACGCTGCACGCAATGGCATGACGCGGAACGGCGGACGGGCGGGATGAGCGCCTAGCGCTCGAACGGCCGTGGAATCACCTTGTCGAACATCGACTTGGCGCCGCTCAGCACATCCTCGACGACATTGGTGCGGCCGCCGCGTTCTTCCGCATTGGCCTGCATCTCCCGCATCGGAACGGGCACGTTACCTGGCGGCCGCGGACCACGCGACTGCGCGGCAGGTGCGGAATCGTCGTTATTCGGATTCGACACCACGATCGGCGGCGGCAGTTGCTGCATCGGCTGCGCCTGCTGGGCGGGCGGCTGCACCGCGGGTGCCGGCTGCGGTTGAACGGCTGCCGTGCGCTCGGGCGCACGCGATGCCTCCGGTGAGCGCGACGCCTCGGTCTTCTCGCCACGGCTCAACCGCTCGATGGCGGCGCGAGCAAGATCATTGGCATCGCCGGATGGCGCCGTACCGACGGTGGCGACCACAGGGGTCGGCGCGGGCGCCCCGGTGACCGGTTCAGTCTTGCCCGACTCCGCCTTGGCCACGGCCTTCTCACGCGCCGGTGCATGGCGCCGCGGTTCAGTGGCTTTGGCGGTGTCAGTCTTGGGAGTCTCCGGCTTTTCGGTGACAGCCTTCTCCACTGGCTTGTCGGCGGCTTTCTTGGTGGGGCTTGGCGCTGGCTCGATGGCATCCACCGCGGCAGCCTCTGCCGGCTTGGCAGCTGCCTTTTCCGGAGCCGGCGCGCTCTGGGCAGCAGCCGGGGCCGGCGGACGATCCTCGCGCGCTTTCGGGATGATGTAATAATTGACGATATAGGCACCGACCACCGTCGCAAAAACCGACGGCAGGATGTCGATGGTGAATTTCGAAAGATACTTCTTCAGCATGAACCCGGCCTCATTCCCCGGCCGCTACATGCTGGAAATTTGAGGCTGATTCAGGGATCAATCGCGACGGATCAAAGGCAAGTTCCCGCACGGGGTGCGGGAATGTTGCAAAGCGTTTCGAAGCGGGGCGGGAGCGTAGGCGCCGGCCCTTATTTCTGCTTGATCTCGACTTCCAGGAACACGATTTCCTTGTCGGTCTCGTTGAGCACGTCGTGCTCGACGCCGGCCTTGCGGAAGTAGGACTTGCCGGCGGTGATCGGTGCCTGCGAGCGGGTGCCGTCCGGTGCCACGATGGTCATCACCGAGGTCGTCACCGGCACGATCACATAGTCCATGCCGTGGGTGTGGTGACCAGTGGCAGCCCCCGGCGCCAGACGCCATTCGGTGACGCGAACTTCGGGCGTGTCCTGCTGGACGTCGGACTGGGCAGCGAGCATCGGAAGCTTCCTTGATTACGGTGCGAATACCGTCAGCAGAAATACAGCAAAGACCAGCATGTGCACCATGCCGAACAGGATGTTGGTTACGCCTGTGGCGAATGTCAGCATGCTGATGGCGAATGTCATGATCAGCAGCGTCGTCTCGCTCGGCGGCAGGCCGAGCACCAGCGGCTGCCCGAGGAGCGTCGCGACCAGCGCCACGGCAGGAATGGTGAGGCTGATCGTGGCCAGTGCCGATCCCAGCGAGAGGTTGATGCTCTTCTGCAGCTTGTTGTGACGTGCAGCGGAAAATGCCGCCACGCCTTCGGGCATCAGGACGAGCAGGGCCACGACGATGCCGGTAAAGGCTGCCGGCGCGCCGATGGCCGCGCCACCGGCATCCACCACCACCGAGAACGACTTGGCAAGCGCGACGACGCTGATCAGCGCGACCACCAGCAGAATGGCATTCTTGGTGATAGGATAGGTCGGCGGAGCGCCGTCATCATCCTCATCGTCATTGATGAAGTAGTCCCGGTGCAGCACGGTCTGGGTGTAGAGAAACAACCCGTACAGGATCATCGTGATGATGCTGACAAAGGCCAGCTGCAGTGCCGAGAACAACGGACCGGGTGTGGTCAGCGTATAGTTCGGCAGGATCAGCGTCATTGTGGACAGAACGATCAACACGCTGAGATAGATTTTGGCGCCCGAGACCTGGAATTCCTGCTCGGTATAGCGAAGACCACCGGCCAGGATACAGAGACCGACCATGCCGTTGCAGACGATCATGACCACGGCAAACACGGTGTCGCGGGCCAGTGTCGGTGCCGATTTGTCGCCGATCATGATGGTGGCGATGACGGCAACCTCGATGATGATCACCGACAGGGTCAGCAGCAGCGTGCCGTAGGGCTCGCCTATCTTGTGAGCGATCACCTCGGCGTGGTGGACGGCGGCGAACACCGTGCCGAACAGGATCGCCAGCAGGACCACAGAGAACAGGATGCCGGACACGGACGGCGTAAAACCGATCCCCAGTGCTGCAGTGACGGCGACAAATGCCACGGCCGATGCCGGAAACATCCATGACGAGCGGGGCACGGGGTGTGCAGACATCGAGCAATAACCTGACGGATTCGAGAAACGGGAGGGACAACATAGGACAACGCCTGTCCCGGCGTCAGGTTGCGAGGCTGCGTCACGCTGACCCCACTCGCCAAGCATCACATGCCATGGATATAGTCGGGGATCACCGTGTGGTGAGCTCGAAAAAGAACAAAGGGAGCAAACGAGATGTTTTCGCACGTCATGATTGGCACCAATGACCTGGAAAAGGCAAAGGCGTTCTACGACAAGCTGCTGGGTACGCTCGGCGTCGAGCCCGCCGTGGTTGATCGTCACCGCATTTTCTACCGCACCAAGACCGGGACTTTCTCGGTGTCGAAACCGATCGACGGCAAGCCGGCCACTCCGGCCAATGGTGGTACCATCGGCTTCCTCGCCAAGTCCCCTGAGGAGGCCGACGCCTGGCATGCCGCCGGCCTCGCCAATGGCGCAACGACTTGCGAAGAGCCGCCGGGCGTCCGCGAAGGCGGCGTGAAGATGTATCTCGCCTACCTGCGCGACCCCGACGGCAACAAGATCTGCGCGCTGCACCGGATGCCGGCGTGAGCGACGACGCAGCCACCAGTTGAAGATCGAAATGCCCGGCTCGACCGGGCATTTTTGCGGGGCCATTGGAGAACTTTGGACAAAGCTCGAATGGCGATCAGCGGCTGTCGGTGCGAATGAATTTCAGTCCAGCTTCAATTGCTCCCTGTGTTGCCAGATCATTATGAGCGCCTTCCGGAAACCGCAAAAACTGCTTCGGTTCACGCGCGAGACCGAAGAGGCGCTCGCCAAACCGAACCGGGATCGTCAGATCGCGGGCGCCATGCATGATGAGAACGGGAGCCTTGACCCGCGCAATCCGGAGATCGGAGCGAAACTGATCCCGCAGCAGCCAGCGCGCCGGCACATAGCGGAAGTGGAACGCGGCAACATCCGCCATGGACGAATAAGGCGCTTCGAGAATCAGCTTCTGAACAGGGTTATCTGCGGCCAGAGCGGTGGCAACGCCGGTCCCCAGCGAGAAGCCCCATAGGACGATCTGCTCCGCGCTGTAGCGCCCCCGTGCAAACGCATAGGCTGCGGCCGCATCCTGGAGCAGCCCCTTCTCGCTCGGTGCACCGCTCGAGCCGGCATAGCCGCGATAGGAGACGGCGATCAGTCCGTCACCGTCCGCCGTCAGCTGCCTGAAGCCGCCGACCTGGGCTGCGAGGAAGTCGCCATTGCCCGGGAAGTAGATGATGACGGGGCGCGCTGGCTTTGCCGGGACATGCCAGACGATGATGGTCTCGCCATCGGCCGTGGTCAGCCGATGCTCTTCGGCCTGCGCGAACCCGGCCGCCTCAGGCGACGTTCGCGTCGTCTCGGGGATGGGGAAGATGAAGTTTCGTTGCTTGAAATACAGCAACAACAGACCTGCACCATAACAGACCGCCGCCAAGGCGACGGTCCATGTCAGGATTTGCACGGTCCGCCGCCGATCAGGCACCGACCGATCACATCGCCTTGACGATGTTCTCCGTCACCTTCTTCGCGTCACCGAGCAGCATCATGGTGTTGTCGCGATAGAACAGCGGATTGTCGATGCCGGCATAGCCCGAGGCCAGCGAGCGCTTGATGAACATCACGGTGCCGGCCTTCCAGACCTGCAGCACCGGCATGCCGTAGATCGGCGAGGTCTTGTCTTCTTCCGCCGCCGGGTTGGTGACGTCGTTGGCGCCGATGACGAAGGCGATGTCGGCCTGGGCGAATTCCGAATTGATGTCCTCAAGTTCGAACACCTCATCATAGGGCACGTTCGCTTCGGCGAGCAGCACGTTCATGTGGCCGGGCATGCGGCCGGCGACCGGGTGAATGGCGTATTTCACCTCGACGCCTTCCTTCTTCAGCGTGTCGGCCATTTCGCGCAGCGCGTGCTGGGCCTGCGCCACCGCCATGCCGTAGCCGGGCACGATGATGACCTTCTGGGCGTTCTTCATGATGAAGGCCGCGTCATCCGCCGAGCCGAGTTTTGCGGGCTTCTGTTCGCCCGAACCGCCACCAGCGACTGCGGACTCGCCGCCAAACCCACCGAGGATGACCGAGATGAAGGAGCGGTTCATCGCGTGGCACATGATGTAGGACAGGATCGCGCCCGACGAGCCCACCAGCGCACCGGTGATGATCAGCGCCGAATTGCCCAGCGTGAAGCCGATGCCGGCGGCGGCCCAGCCGGAATAGGAGTTCAGCATCGAGATCACGACCGGCATGTCGGCGCCGCCGATCGGGATGATCAGCAGCGCGCCGAGCACCAGCGCAAGAATGGTGATGACCCAGAAATCCACCGCCGAGCCGGACTTCACCAGACCATAGATGAAGAAGACCAGCGCCAGACCGAGCACGATATTGATGATGTGACGCGCCGGCAGGATGATCGGCGCACCGCTCATGCGGCCCGAGAGTTTTGCGAAAGCGATCACCGATCCGGTAAAGGTCAGTGCACCGATGGCGACGCCGAGCGACATTTCGACGAGGCTCGCGGCCACAATCTTGTTGGTCGCGGGATCGAGAATGCCGAAGGCTTCCGGCGCGTAGAAGGCACCGGCAGCGACTAGCACCGCGGCCATGCCGACCAGCGAGTGAAAGGCTGCGACCAGCTCGGGCATCGAGGTCATCGGCACGCGCCTTGCGATGACGGCACCGATGCCGCCGCCGATGGCGATACCGAGGATGACCAGGATCCAGCCCAGCGCATCGGCCGGCGGATGCGCGGCCAGCGTGGTGCCGACGGCGATGGCCATGCCGACCATGCCGAAGAAATTGCCCTGGCGGCTCGAGGCCGGGCTCGACAGGCCGCGCAACGACATGATGAAGAGCACGCCGGCGACCAGATAAAGCAGTGCAGACAGATTGGCGTTCATCTCAGGACCCCATCACTTTCGTCACCTTGAGGTGAGCGCCAATCACTTGGACTTCTTCTTGTACATTGCGAGCATGCGCTGGGTGACCAAAAAGCCGCCGAAGATATTCACGCAGGCGAAGATCAGCGCCACGAAGCCGAAGCCGCGGGCGAGCACGCCGCCGCTGCCGGCCAGCTTGACGCCGACCGCGAGCAGCGCGCCGACCACGATCACCGAGGAGATCGCATTGGTCACCGACATCAGCGGCGTATGCAGCGCGGGGGTCACCGACCACACCACGAAATAGCCGACGAACACGGCCAGCACGAAGATCGAAAGCTGAAAGACGAACGGGGAAACCAGCGCACCATGTTCCATGACGTTTATCCTCAGGCAGTCTTCGGCTGGAAATTCGGATGGATCACGGCACCGTCTTTCGTGAGCGCCGTCGCTTTCACCAGTTCATCGTCCCAGTTCACAGCCAGCGCCTTGGTCTCCTTGTTCACCAGAGTCTCGATGAAGGAGAACAGGTTTCGCGCATACAGACTGGACGCGGAAGCGGCGACGCGGCCGGCGACATTGGTGAAGCCGACGATCTTGATGCCGTTGACGTCAGTGACTTCGCCAGCCTTGACGCCCTCGACGTTGCCGCCGCGCTCGACGGCGAGATCGACCAGCACCGAACCGGGCTTCATGGAGGCGACCATCTCGGCCGAGACCAGACGCGGCGCCGGACGCCCCGGGATCAGCGCGGTGGTGATGATGATGTCCTGCTTCTTGATATGTTCGGCCGTGAGCGCAGCCTGCTTGGCCTGATATTCTTTCGACATTTCCTTGGCGTAGCCGCCGGCGGTCTGCGCGTTCTTGAACTCGTCGTCCTCCACGGCCAGGAATTTGGCGCCAAGGCTCTCGACCTGTTCCTTGGTGGCGGGACGCACGTCGGTGGCGGTCACCACGGCGCCGAGACGGCGCGCGGTGGCGATCGCCTGAAGGCCGGCAACGCCGACGCCCATCACGAACACTTTTGCCGCCGGAATGGTGCCGGCCGCCGTCATCATCATCGGGAAGGCACGGCCGAAATATTCAGCAGCCTCGATGACGGCGCGGTAGCCCGCGAGATTGGCCTGGCTGGACAGCACGTCCATCACCTGCGCGCGGGTAATGCGCGGCATCAATTCCATGGCGAAGGCCGACACGCCGGCGTCCGCAATGGTCTTCAGCGCGGCTTCATTGCCATAGGGATCCATGATCGCGATCGACAGCGCGCCGCACTTGTAATTCGCAAGTTCGGAAGCTTCCGGACGCTTCACCTTAATGACGATGTCGGCGTCCTTCACCGCATCGGCCGCGATGGTCGCGCCGACGGCGGTGAATTCGGAATCCGGCATGCCCGATTTGATGCCTGCGCCTGGCTCGATCGCCACCTCGGCACCGAGTGCCTTGAACTTCTTGATCGTGTCCGGCGAGACCGCAACGCGCGGTTCGAGCGGATCGATTTCCTTGGCAACGGCAATCTTCATGTGTCCTCCGGCGGAGCTCGTCCGCGCGTGAGCAGTCAGGTCAGGGATGGAGCCGCGGCGCTGCGGCGATAGGTGGGATCAGGTCAGAAAGATGCCCATCAGCGCCACGATTGCGACGACCGAGATGGTGCCCCATTTCACAAGCACCAGGAAACCTTCATAGGTCTGCTCATGCGCCGGGTAATCGTTGCCATCCGCCGTGGTGTAGGCAACTTCGCTATGATCAGCCATTCCAGTCTCCCGCGAGTTTTATGATCTGTTGCCACGGAATTAGCGCAATTGGATTTGAACGGCAACGGCTCTTGGCATGCCAAGGCAGTGTTTGAATGATGCAGTGCATCAAGCCGGTGGATGACTCACCCACCGGCCCTTCGCTTGCTTAATGAAATAGCAGACTGCCTTATCCCATAGCTTCCAGCTCATCGATCATCCCAGCGATGACCGACAGGCCACCGTCCCAGAAGGTCGGGTCCTTGGCATCGAGACCGAATGGGGCGAGCAGTTCGGAGTAGTGCTTGGTGCCACCGGCCGCCAGCATCGCGAGATAGCGCTCGGCAAAGCCTTCCTGGGCATTCTCGTAAACCGCATAGAGCGAGTTCACGAGACAGTCGCCGAAGGCATAGGCGTAAACGTAGAACGGCGAATGGATGAAGTGGGGGATATACATCCAGAAATTCTCGTAGCCCGGCTTGATTTCGATGGCCGGCCCGAGGCTCTCATTCTGTACGCCCAGCCAGAGCTGGCCGATCCCCTCGGCGGTGAGTTCGCCATTGCGGCGCTCGGTGTGGACGGCGCGCTCGAATGAATAGAACGCGATCTGCCGGACCACCGTGTTGATCATGTCCTCGACCTTGCCGGCCAGCAGCGCCTGACGCTGCTTGGGGCTCTTTGTCTGGGCCAGCAGGCGCTTGAAGGTCAGCATCTCGCCGAACACCGAGGCCGTCTCCGCAAGCGTCAGCGGCGTCGGCGCCATCAGCGCGCCGTTCCTGGCCGCAAGCACCTGATGCACGCCATGGCCAAGCTCATGAGCGAGCGTCATCACATCGCGCGGCTTGCCCTGATAGTTCATCAGCACATAGGGATGCGCAGATGGCGTGGTCGGATGCGAGAAGGCACCAGGCGCCTTGCCCGGACGCACCGGCGCATCGATCCAGCGATCGGTGAAGAAGCGCTTTGCGATTCCCGCCATCTCCGGCGAGAACGCGCCGTAGGCCGTCAGTACCATGTCCTGCGCATCGGACCAGGAGATCGTGCCCGTCGGCGCGAAAGGCAGCGGCGCGTTGCGATCCCAGTGGGGCAGCTTCTTCTTGCCGAACCACTTTGCCTTCAGCTGGTAGTAGCGATGCGACAGCTTCGGGTAAGCGGCGCGCACTGAAGCCACCAGCGCGTCCACCACTTCGCGTTCGACGCGGTTGTTGAGATGGCGGCTATCCGCGACATCCTGGAAACCACGCCAGCGGTCGGAGATTTCCTTGTCCTTCGACAGCGTGTTGGTGATCAGTGCAAAGGTGCGCTCGTTTGCCTTGAACGTCGTGGCCAGCGCCTGCCCGGCGGCCTTGCGCTTGGCCGCGTCACGATCCTGCAGCAGGGTCAGCGTCGGCTCGATGGCCAGCTCCTTGCCGCCGACCTTGAAACGCAGGCCCGCAATGGTCTGATCGAACAGGCGATTGAAAGCGCCGTAGCCGGTCTGCGACTTTTCGTGAAACAGCTGCTCGACGCGGTCTTCGAGCTGATACGGCTTGTCCTTGCGGCTGTCCTCGATCCACGGGCGATAGTGGCCGAGCTCCGGCGCCTCCATCGCGCGCTCGATGACGTCATCCTCGATGCGGTTGAGTTCGAGCGCGAAGAACAGCAGATGCACCGAGGCTGCCGTGATGCGCTCGGAGACATCACCATAGAATTTCGAGATCGCCGGATCGACCGTGTTGCCAGCATGGATGAGGCCGGCATAGGAGCCGAGCCGCCCGGCGAGATCATCGATCGCCTCATAGCTGCGGACGGCTTCCGCGAGCCAGGCGCCGCCATTCGGCTTCGCCGTCCCTTCCGCCAGCTTGCCCTTATAGGCCACCTCGAAGGCGGCGCAGTCCGCATCGATCTTGTCGAGATCGCGCGCGATCTCCGGCGCGGTGATCGAGGTGTAAAGATCCGCCAGATTCCATTCGGGCAATTTGCCAGCCGACGACTTTCCCGCCGTCTTCGGCGCAGCCTTGCGGACCGGCTTCTTCGCGGTTGCAGTTTTCTTGGCGGCGGGTGCCTTGGCAGACGATTTGCGGGCGGATTTGGCGGTAGCAGATTTCGGCATGAAAACTTTCGGCTAGATGCAGCGGCGATCAAACATAGGCGGCCAGTTGCGGAGCGACATGAACGAGCAGTTCTTCGCCTTCCAGCAACAGCGGCTCGACCTTGTCGTTCATCATATGACGAATCGTACACCACACCATGACAATCCGTGCGACAAGCGGCCATCGCGTGGTCCGCAAGGCGCTGCGGGCATGCATCGCCACAAGCGGCAGGCTGCGATGCTCGAACAGAAGCGTGCCCTTGCCGTCTTCCAGAACATAGAGCCCGCCAATCCGCGACACGCACAGGGTGCAGGCCTGATCAGATCCGAGCAGATAGAACTGCGCATCACCATTCTCGGTGAGGCCGGTGTCCCAGCCCTGCCCGCGCCGGCCCATGTCGAGGGTCTCGCCCAACGTGCGGAGCTCCGTCTCGCTCCAGGCGCCGAGCTGCGGCTTCCGAAATGCGATCACATTCATTTGGATGCTCCGAACAACAGCCGGTGCAATTCCGGCTCGTAATAGACCAGCAGATGTTTGGCGAAATCTGCAGGATCAAGCTTCAAGGCGAGCGCCCAGGCTTCCATGGTCTCGGTCGGCACCCGGCTGAAGCCGTTCTCAACCTGCGAAATGAACGTGTAGTATTTGAGACCGAGCGTTGCCGCGAGATCGACCTGCGAAAGCCCTGCCTCGCTCCGGCGCGCCTTCAGCCAATTGCCCGCTTCTTTTCGCAGCGCACGCGTTTCCGGAGCCGCCTTGCCCACGGTCGCATTGCCTGAAACTTCTTGATCTTTTCCAAGTTTCATGTTTACGAAACTACTCAAGATGAATTGCTCGACCTGACGACTATTCGTAGCAGCTTTGACGGCGCGCGAAAACGGCAGGCGCAATGAGACGGTCTCGAAGAGCCAACAATGGCGTTTACCGATCGCAGCTTCACGGATCGCAATGATGCGCCCGCGACCCCGGGCGGGGTCAAGGAGCTGTTTGCCGCAAGCCTGCTGATTACGCTGGCGGCGGGACTGGCCTTGCGCGCATTTGTCTCGCTCGACGCACTGGCGCCAATTGTCGCAACTTTGCTATTCGCACTCGCAGCATCGATCGCTGGTGGCGCGCTGATTCCGCGAAATCGGAAACGCCGCGCTGCCTGGCTCGATGTCGCCGGCATTCTGACCTTTATCGGTGTCGGCATTTCGATCGTGATGGACTCAGAGCAGATGCTCCGGCTCGTCACGCTGTCGGATCAACCTGACTAACAACTGGATCAACCCGCGGGAATGTCCCCGCATTGAAGAAACGTCCTGGACCGGGCCCCTCTGGCAGCTCCCAAAAGCTGTGATGTCGGACTGGACGTTCATACAGAGAGGCCCGTATGTCGGAACTGTTTACGCCCGAAGCCCTATCCGCGTTGCTCCAGGTCATTATGATCGACCTGGTTCTTGCCGGTGACAACGCCATCGTCATCGGCCTCGCCGCCGCCGGTCTGCCGAAAGAGCAGCGCGCCCGTGCGATCCTGATCGGCATTGTCGCCGCCACTGTCCTCCGTATCGGTTTCGCCAGCGTCACCGTCCAGCTGTTGCAGATCATCGGCCTTCTGCTCGCCGGCGGCCTCTTGCTGCTGTGGGTCTGCTGGAAGATGTGGAGCGAATTGCGCTCCGGCCACGAGCATGACCTCGAAGAAATCGAGCGAATGAATGAGGACGGCAGCGCCCCGCGCAAGACCATGGGTCAGGCGATCTGGCAGATCACTCTCGCCGACGTTTCGATGTCGCTCGACAACGTGCTCGCCGTGGCCGGCGCTGCCCGCGAACACCCGACCATCCTGATCTTCGGTCTCGTGCTGTCGATCGCGCTGATGGGTTTGGCCGCCAGCTTCATCGCCAAGCTGCTGCAGAAGCACCGCTGGATCGCCTATGTCGGCCTCGCCATCATCCTCTATGTGGCCGGCGACATGATCTATCGCGGCGGCCTCGAAGTGTGGCCGCACGCGATGGCCTATCTGCAGAAGAGCTAAACAACCTGTCGGGTGGGCGCGGCACGCCGCGCTCACCCATACTTTTTTCCGCAAGGGTATTCGGGGGCGCTTCGCCCTCCCCCTCCGCAGCGGCCGTGTCCGCCCTGCGGATATTATCAAAGCATTAAACTCTGCCCGCCATTTTGGCTCAATTCGGGACACCCCATCCTTGGAGTGCCCGTCTGGAGTCCGCAATGGCAGAACGAATCCTGATCGCCGATGACGATGCTGTCCAGCGCCGCCTGGTCGAGAACATGGTGCAGCGCTGCGGCTATGAGGCCATCGTGGTCGAGAGCGGCGAGGATGCCGTCACCCGCCTGATCGACCCGGACGCCCCTGCCATCGATGCCCTGCTGCTCGATCTGATGATGCCCGGCCTCGACGGCATGGGCGTGCTGGATCGCATGCGCGATGCCGGCCTCAATATTCCCGTCATCGTCCAAACCGCCCATGGCGGCATCGACAACGTCGTCTCGGCCATGCGTGCCGGCGCCCATGATTTCGTCGTGAAGCCGGTCAGCGCCGAGCGCCTTCAAGTCTCACTGCGCAACGCCCTTAACACCAGTGCGCTGAAAGGCGAATTGCAGCGCATCCGTCACAGCCGAGAAGGCAAGCTGACTTTCGCCGACATCGTCACCCGCAGCGCCACGATGGAAAATGTCCTGCGCTCCGCGCGCAAGGCGGCATCTTCGTCGATCCCCGTGCTGATCGAGGGCGAGTCCGGCGTCGGCAAGGAAGTGATCGCCCGTGCCATCCATGGTTCCGGCGAGCGCAGCAGCAAGCCGTTCGTCGCCGTGAACTGCGGCGCCATTCCCGACAATCTCGTCGAGTCGATCCTGTTCGGCCACGAGAAAGGTGCGTTCACGGGTGCCACCGCACGCCATGCCGGCAAGTTCGTCGAAGCGTCCGGCGGCACCCTGTTCCTCGATGAAGTCGGCGAACTGCCGCTCAGCGCCCAGGTGAAACTGCTGCGGGCGTTGCAGGAAGGCTCGGTGGAAGCCGTCGGCGGCCGCCGGCCCGTGAAGGTCGATGTCCGGATCATTTCGGCGACGAACCGACAACTGCTCGAGCTCGTCAAGGCCGGCCACTTCCGCGAGGATCTGTTCTATCGCCTGCATGTGCTGCCATTGACCGTGCCGCCGCTCCGCGCCCGTCGCGAGGATATTCCGCATCTGTTGCGGCATTTTCTGGCGCGGTTCTGCGCCGAGGAGAACCGGCCCATCACCAGCATTTCCGGCGAGGCCATGTCGGTCCTCACCCAGCTGGATTGGCCCGGCAATATCCGTCAGCTAGAAAACACGGTGTATCGCGCCGTGGTCATGAGTGAGAGCGACCAGCTCGGCCTCGCCGATTTTCCGCAGGCCACTTCACAGGTTGCGCCGATGCAGTCGCCGGCCACGGTGCCCCTGATTGTAGAGCCGCTCTATCACGCGGTGGCGCCGACCATGGTACCGGACGCGGCGCCACTGATGGCCGCGGCCGGCAGCCTGAACATGCTGGCGTCGGACAACGAGTTGCGGCCGCTGGAAGAACTCGAATCCGAAATCATCCGTTTCGCGATCTCGCATTATCGCGGCCAGATGTCGGAAGTTGCCCGCCGGCTGAAGATCGGGCGCTCGACGCTGTATCGCAAGCTCGACGAGGCATCGGACAAGAATTCCGCATCCGCAGGTGATGCATAGTCGTCGGGCGGCGCATCACTTCGCCGCAATTTATTGCCGTGCACGCAGTGAACATGTCCTTGTTGTGGCAGGGGAACTTGAACCGTTGCGGTGTGGTGACACACGAAGTCAAAAGCAGCTGCTGACGCACGGTGCGGCGTTGCAAACCATGTGGGTTGGCGTCAGTTTGCGCTGATAGAGCCCGCTGGGTGGTGGCACCTGGATCGGGCTGTTGTATCGTTTGCGTAGTGAATCGCGACATACAACGCTTCAGCCGAAGCTGCGATGTGAGACTAGAACTGTTCCAGCAAAAAGGAGCAGGTCACTCGAGAGGAGCGAGAATGCGAGACTTCAACAAGAGCCGTTCTGGATTCGACCGCGTGCTGCTGGCCGTGGCCGCAACATTCCTGACGGTCTCCGCCGGCGCCGCCGCTGCGCAACCGAGCGTGTCGCCGCGTGACAGTGTCTCCGAACTCGCCATCGATGCGGCCGTGCCGCGCCCCGAACCTGCCAATGTCCCGCCGCCCACGGCGAGCGACATCAAGACCGAGACCACCACCGACACCACCGCATCGGTCCCTGACGCAACCAGAGAATCGGAAAAGACGGTCAGCACACCGACGACCGATGTGCCGAAGATTGCCGAAACACCCAAGCCCGTCGAAGAGACCAAGCCGGCCGAGACGGCGACTGCTCCGGCAACGCCCGCTCCTGCGGCGCCACCAGCCGCAACTGCCGTTGCGCCGGCTGTGCCCTCAGCCGAAGCGCCGAAGGATGTCGCCAAGGACATCGCCACGCCCGCGTCCACCGTCGCTGCAGCCGATCAGCCGGTTGCCGACAGGCTGCGCGAGATGCTCAGCAACAAGTTGCCCCGCCAGTTCGATCGCAAGGGCGAGCGCGCGGCCGTCGAGAAGTTCTATGCCGGCCGCGACTACGCGCCGCTGTGGACCCAGGGCGGGATCGCCAGCTCCACCGCCAAGGGCGTGATCTCGCGCCTCAAGGACGCCGGCAGCGAGGGCCTCGATGCTGCCGACTATCCGGTGCCGGATTTCACCGCCGCCAGTTCGCCGGACGCACTTGCCGAAGCCGAGCTGAAGCTGACCGCCAGCATGCTCGATTATGCCCGCCAGGCGCAAAGCGGCCGCATGCACTGGTCGCAGCTCGACGGTGACATCATGTATCCCGAACACCCGACCGACCCTGCCCAGGTGCTCGCCAATATCTCGACGGCCAAGGACGCCTCCGCTGCGCTCGCCAGCTACAATCCGCCCCATGAAGGCTACAAGAAGCTGAAGGCGAAGCTGGCTCAGCTGCGCGGCGAGAGCGAGATGCCAGTGCAGCCGATCGCCGAGGGTCCCGTGCTGAAATTCGTCAAGGCGACGAAGAAGAATCCGAATCCGGCCGTGACGGAAGACGACCGCGTGCCGCTGGTGCGTGCCCGCCTCCATGTCGAGAACGCGAGCGACACGAAATACGATGCGGACGTCGCCGCCGCCGTTCGCAAATTCCAGTCGAACAACAGTCTCAAGGTCACCGGCATCCTCGACGACACCACTGTGCGTGCGATCAATGCGCCGAAGCGGGATCGCCAGATCGACACCATCCTCGTCAATCTGGAACGCTGGCGCTGGCTGCCGCGCCAACTCGGCGCTGCGTCGCTCGGCAATGCCTATGTGATGCTGAACATCCCTGACTATACGCTGAAGGTGATGCAGAACGGCGGTCAGGTCTGGAACACCCGTGTCGTCGTCGGCAAGGTCGGCAAGCACGCGACGCCGTTGATGACCGAAACGATGAAGTACATCACGGTCAACCCGACCTGGAACGTGCCGCCGTCGATCATCTACAACGAATATCTGCCGGCCCTGCAGCAGGACCCGACGGTACTCGACCGCATGGGCCTGAAGCTGTCGCGCAAGCCCGATGGCAGCATCCATGTGTCGCAGCCGCCCGGCGACGACAATGCGCTCGGCCGCATTCGCTTCAACTTCCCGAACAAGTTCCTTGTCTACATGCACGATACGCCGAACAAGAACCTGTTTGCCCGTGACGAGCGCGCCTTCAGCCATGGCTGCATGCGCGTGCAGAACCCGGATCAGTACGCGGCGACGCTGCTCAACATCACGATGCCAAACGAGCGCTATTCGCCCGAGAAGATGCGCGGCATGTATGGGCGCAGCGAGATCGACCTGAAATTCCCGACGCCGATCCCGGTCAACATCACCTACCAGACCGCCTTCGTGGATGACGCTGGCAAGCTGCAGATGCGCAAGGACATCTACAGCCGCGACTCCCAGATGCTGGCGATCCTGAAGAACGCCAAGAACAAGGATCTGGAGCAGGTGGTCGCCCGCGCCCAGCCGAGCTATGCGCGTCCGAAGGCGAACATCCCGCAGGGCGTGAATTTCGATGGCGCGCCCGTGCGCAACAGCGAACCGAACTTCTTCGAACGCCTGTTCGGCGGTGGCGCTCCCGCACCGCAGCCGATGGCGCAGGGACAGACCCGCCGCACCGTCACGCGCTGACACATTTGGCGCGCTTCACGATCAAGGGCTCCATCTTCGGATGGAGCCCTTTTTCTATCCAGCCTCTGCCTCCCGGCGCGATGCGGCGAGAAAGACTGCGTACTGATCCTCGAAAGCGCGCCTGAAGGCCGGCCGTGCTTCACCACGGGCAACATAACCGACGAGATTTGGATGCTCCTCCAGCAGCCCCGATCCGCTCGACCTGCGCAGCACCGACACCATCATGAGGTCACCCGCGCTGAAAGTGGAGCCCAGCCATTCGGCGTCACCGAGCGCGCGGGACAGATCGGTCAATCGAAGGCGGACGCGTTCGTCGAGGAGCGGCTGGCGTGCTGCGAACCATGGCTGGTCGCTTTCCACCAGAATGGCCGCGTCACGTTCGACGATCGGCGGCTCAATGGTGCTCACCGCCGCGAACATCCATGTAATGGCGCGGGCGCGTTCGGCCTCATCCCGCGGGAGCAGGCCTGCATGGCGCTCGGCGACCTGCAGCACGATGGCCCCCGTTTCGAAGACAGCGAGACTGCCGTCCTCATAGCTAGGGATTTGCCCGAACGGCTGGCGTGCGCGATGCGCAGCCTCTTTCATTTCGGCAAATGTCAGGAGGCGGACACCGTAAGATTGGCCGACCTCTTCAAGCGCCCAACGGACCGGCATGTCGCGCGCCAGACCCTGGCCGCGATCGGGCGAATCCCTGAAAGCTGTGATCGTAGGCTTCATGACAAATCTCCTCGGGACGGGGTGGCGAATGGTCGCCGACTGTCCCCGAGGACGAAAGACCAGCGCACTTCTCGACATGCGCCCGGCGGTGTTCTCTTGCCCCCGAAACAAGTCGCCCAGCTCGCAATCACCGCAACGCGCCAGAAAGAGAAGAAAGATAATTAATTTCAGAAACTTAAATCGAAAACGCGCAATCTCTTCAGCGCCTCTCCGGTTGCAAGATTAACCATCATCCACCTCCAAGGCGGCAAAGGGCTCGATTTCGCCATAGTCAGCGGGTTAATCTTGACAGTGGCAGAAATGCCAACTTGGGGGGATGGGTGTAAATGTCGATTAACCCTCCCGTTTTAAGACTCGATTCACCCTCTTTCGTCACATGGGGTTACGAGAGAGTTTGAGTAACTTGGGTGGGTTCGACGTGCCGCTTGGTTTCGCACGCAAAGTAACATGGCGTCCTTCGCGCGCCGGTTTGAACGCCGGTCTGGCCTCGCTGGTGCTGATGGCCAGCGCGAGCTCGGTCCACAATGCGACCGCGAATAGCGAGACCCGCACCCTCTCATTCTACCACACCCATTCCCGCGAAAGCGTCACCGTCACCTTCAAGCGCAATGGCCGCTATGACGAAGACGGGCTGAAGAAGCTCAATCACTTCCTGCGCGACTGGCGCAATCAAGACTCCACCACGATGGACCGACGCCTGTTCGACATCGTCTGGGAAGTCTATCGCGACGTAGACGCCACCCAGCCCATCCAGATCATTTCGGCCTATCGCTCGCCGGCCACCAACGCGATGTTGCGCCGTCGTTCGTCGGGCGTGGCGCGTCACAGCCAGCATATGCTCGGCCACGCCATGGACTTTTTCATTCCCGGCGTGCAGCTGGAAAAGATCCGCATTGCCGGCCTGCGCCTGCAGCGCGGTGGCGTCGGTTTCTATCCGACCTCCGGCTCACCTTTCGTGCATCTCGACACCGGCAGCGTGCGCCACTGGCCGCGCATGACCTATGCGCAGCTCGAGCGCGTCTTCCCGAACGGCCGCACCGTGCATCTGCCGTCCAGCGGCGGCACCATGCCGGGCTATCAGCTCGCAGCCGCCGATATCCAGAAGCGCGGCAACAGCGACAGCGTGAGCCTCGCCAGCAGCAAGCCGGGCAACCTGCTTGCCTCGCTGTTCGGGCGTAAGTCGTCATCCGATGATGAGGACGAATCCGCAGCACCGGCAATCGCGCCGAGCAAGCCGACCTCGGCAGCGACGGTCGTCGCGGCGGCTGCCCCCGCGGCATCTGCCGATCCAGTGCCGATGCCGCGCGCCAAGCCGCCCGCCGCAAACATGCAGCTGGCTTCGGCTGACGCCGAAACCGTCCCGCTGCCGCGCCCGAAGCAGCAGATCGCCGCCGCAGCGCCCGCCCCGAAGAACGATGGCCGCCCGCAGAGCCCGGCCGACATCATCAATGCCCGCGGCTTCTGGGATGATATCCCGGAGCCGAAGCAGGCAACGCCGCAGCAGGTTGCTGCCCTGACTGCCCGCCAGGCGCTGGAAAAGATCGGCGAAGCGCAGCCCACGCGCGGCGAGTCGACTTTTGCCAAGGCGATGGCCTATGCGCTGCCAGGCAATTCGCCGGTCGATCGTTCGCATGTCGTAGCGGCCAGCGCGCCGATTCCACGCAGCATCCGTCCGAATGTGCCGAACAAGAATTCGATGGTCGTGAACGAAGTCACCACGGTGATCGGCAAGAGCCTCGGCCAGCCCGGCCCGGTTGCGATCGCCACGCGCCTGACCGCCGCCTACATTCCCGAGAACCACATCTGGACCCGCGCGATGATCGTCGCGCCGAGCGTGACGACGGCAATGTCGGTCGCATCGATCGGCGATGGCGACCTCACCGTGCTGCGCGCGCATTTCGCCAAGCCGCAGAGCGTCGTCGCCATGGGCTTCTCGGATGATCCACAGGCGGGCCTCGTGAGCGATCAGTTCACGGGTTCAGCGACCGCAAAGCTCGAGACCACGAGCTTCGCCATGCGGACCGCAGCACTGCGCTGAGCAGAAACCAAGATCGTCGCATGTCATCACCCGCGACAGCGGGTGATCCAGTACACGGCGGCGGTTGTGGTGAAATCGGAAACTTTGCGTTGACTGGATCCCCGCTTTCGCGGGGATGACAGCCTGTGAGTGGATGAGGCTGGCGCCTCACAGCATCCCGAGCGCCTGCAGATAGGTCTCCAGGATCGTCTCCTGCTCGGCGCGCTCATTGGCGTCCTGCTTGCGCATGCGGATGATGGTGCGCAGCGCCTTGACGTCGTAGCCATTGCCCTTGGCTTCGCCATAGACGTCCTTGATGTCGTCGGAAATCGTCTTCTTTTCTTCCTCGAGGCGCTCGATGCGCTCGACGATGGCCTTGAGCTGGTCCTTGGCGAAAGAATGCGTTGCCTGGTCGTCCAGCACGGACGCAGCATTGGTGGCCATCGGAAACTCCTGAACTGATCTGGTAGGGTGGGTTGGCGAGAGGCGCCGGTTATGGGCGCTAGTCTCTTAAAAACTTGTCTCTAATTCGACACTCGGCCCCATCCCCCGACCGGGTCAAGCCGCGCCCCAAATCATCCACAGCGCCCCCACAGGTTTCATCGCGCGCCGGGGTTGCAAGGGGTTGCATTCCGGTCAGTGGCCCGGATGCACCTTCTTCATCGCCTCGACCTTGTCCGGCGTCGCCTCGCTCTGGTGCAGCGACTTCCAGGTCTCGTAGGGCATGCCGTAAACCGCCTCACGGCTCTCGTCCTTGCTCAAGGCGACGCCGCGCTCGTCGGCCGCATCCTTCAGCCAGTTCGACAGGCAATTGCGGCAGAAGCCGGCGAGATTCATCAGGTCGATGTTCTGCACATCGGTGCGGCCCTGCAGATGCGCCACCAGACGGCGGAACGCTGCGGCCTCCAGTTCGGTTTGTGTCTTGTCGTCCATCGCCATGTCGTGTCTCGCTCAAAAAATCCGCCAAGCCCGTAAGATGGGTTCTTTACCAGATTTCGCCATAACGCAGGTCAAACTACCGACGACGCGCCGAATCGGCGGCTGACGTTGACAGGCCAGTCTGGTCACGCGAAACCGTCAAGGAACTGATATATATCGGCGCCGAATGATCATCACGAATCCCCACGCAATCCGCCCCCCAGCCCGGTCTGGAAGATGGGCCAGCCTGCTGCCAGTTCTGGCCGTTATGCTGGCATGCATGTGGGCGACACCTGCAGCGGCGGATTTCCGGCTTTGCAACAACACGTCGAGCCGGGTCGGCATCGCGCTCGGCTACAAGGACGCGGACGGCTGGACCACCGAGGGCTGGTGGAACGTATCGTCGCGCGCCTGCGAGACCCTGCTGCGTGGAACCCTGGTCGCCCGGTACTATTATATCTATGCCATCGACTACGACCGTGGCGGCGAATGGTCGGGTCAGGCCTTCATGTGCTCGCGTGACAAGGAATTCACCATCAAGGGGACCGAGAACTGCCTCGCGCGCGGCTTCGACCGCACCGGCTTCTTCGAAGTCGACACCGGTGAACAGCGCGCCTGGACGGTGCAACTGACCGAGACCAACGAGCAACCACCCAAACTACCGGGCCTTCCGAGTCCGGGCCCTGGCGGACCGCCTCCCGGCGCACCAGGCGCCGGCTTCCCGGCACTGCCCAACAACTCGGGCAATCCGCCCGGCGGACCAACGCCGCCAGCAACCACGCCCGGTACGAAGCAATAGAACGAGCCAAGATATGAGACGCCAACGCCGCATCAAGATTCTGGCCACACTCGGCCCCGCCTCCTCCGACAGCGCGATGATCCGCAAGCTGTTCGAGGCCGGCGCCGACGTGTTCCGCATCAATATGAGCCACACGCCGCACGACAAGATGCGCGAGCTGGTAAAGACCATCCGCAATGTCGAGAGCAGCTATGGCCGTCCGATCGGCATCCTCGTCGATCTCCAGGGCCCGAAGCTGCGCGTCGGCGCTTTTGCCGATGGCGGCGTCCAGCTCAAGAACGGCGAAGCGTTCACGCTCGATTCCGATCCGTCGCCTGGCGACGGCACCCGCGTGCACCTGCCGCATCCGGAAATCCTCGCGGCTCTGCGCCCCGGCCATGCGCTGCTGATCGATGACGGCAAGCTGAAGCTGATCGCGGAGGAAACCTCGGCGGACCGCGCCGTCACACGCGTCGTGATCGGCGGCCGCATCTCCGACCGCAAGGGCGTCAGCCTGCCCGACACCGACCTTCCCGTCTCCGCCATGACGCCGAAGGATCGCAGTGATCTCGAGGCCGCACTCGAAACCGGCATCGACTGGGTCGCGCTCTCCTTCGTGCAGCGCGCCGAGGACGTGCATGAGGCCAAGCGCCTGGTGCGCGGCCGTGCCGCCATCATGTCGAAGATCGAGAAGCCACAGGCCATCGAACGTCTCGAATCCATTCTCGATGCCTCCGACGCGCTGATGGTCGCCCGCGGCGATCTCGGTGTCGAACTGCCGCTGGAGCGCGTGCCGAGCCTGCAGAAGCGCATGACCCGCATGGCCCGCCGCGCCGGCAAGCCGGTCGTGGTCGCTACGCAGATGCTGGAATCGATGATCCAGAGCCCGGTGCCGACCCGCGCCGAAGTCTCCGACGTCGCCACCGCGATCTATGAAGGCGCCGACGCCGTGATGCTGTCGGCGGAATCCGCCGCCGGCAAATTCCCGGTGGAAGCGGTCTCGACCATGAACCGCATCGGCGAGGAGGTCGAACGCGATCCGACCTATCGCAACGTGCTCACCGCCCAGCGCCCCGGCCCCGAAGCCACCGTCGGCGACGCTATCGCCGACGCTGCGCGACAAATTGCCGAGACGCTGGAATTGTCGGCGATCATCTGCTGGACCAGCTCGGGCTCGACCGCCATGCGCGTCGCCCGCGAGCGTCCGAAGCCGCCGATCGTCGCCATCACGCCGAACCTTGCCGGCGGCCGCAAGCTGTCCGTCGCCTGGGGCGTGCATTGCGTCGTCGCGGAAGATGCGAAGGATCAGGACGACATGGTCGACCGCGCCGGTCGCATCGCGTTCCGCGATGGCTTTGCCAAGGCCGGCCAGCGCGTCATCGTGGTGGCAGGCGTGCCGCTGGGGACACCCGGCGCGACGAACATGCTGCGCATCGCCTATGTCGGCTCGAGCGATACGGGCGAGTAGTTAGAGCACCCTCTATCCACGTCATGGCCGGGCTTGACCCGGCCATCCACCTTTGCCACGCGCGCGCAGATGGATGCCCGGCGCAAGGCCGGGCATGACGAGTCCGAACTGCGAGGTAGGAGCCCAAGCGCCCTTATCCTTCCAGCTTGGCGTCCAGCGAGATCTCGGCGTTGAGCACCTTCGACACCGGGCAGCCGGCCTTCGCCTTCGCCGTACACTCGTCGAACTTCGCCTTGTCCGCGCCCGGGATCTTGGCCACCAGCGTCAGGTGCACCTTGGTGATGGCAAAGCCCTCGCCCTGTTTCTCCAGCGTGACGTCGGCCTTGGTGTCCATCTGGTCGGCCTTCATGCCGGCCTCACCGAGAATCAGCGACAACGCCATGGTGAAGCAGGCCGCGTGGGCCGCACCGATCAGTTCTTCCGGATTGGAGCCGGGCTTGCCCTCGAAGCGGCTGGCGAAACCATAGGGATAGTCGGCGAGCGCGCCGCTCTTGGTCGAGATCGCTCCCTTGCCGTCCTTGATACCGCCCTGCCATTTGGCCGATCCGAATGTCGTGGTCATGCACATCTCCTCATCTGGTTGTGAAGTCGATCGATATGATCCTAGCGCGACGCAGCCGTCGGATTTGTGTCAGTGGAGATCAGTTTCTCGATCTCGCCAACGACAAGCTCCGGGGCTGCATTTTGCACCATATGCCCAACGCCGGGGAGCAGGATTAGTTTGCCATTCGGCACCGTCTCGACGAGCCGCCTGGAATGAATCTCTGGCGAGACCGTGGTGTCCGCATCGCCGGTGATGGCTACCACCGGCATTCGCAGCTCGCCATAGCGCGGCGCCTGCTCGCTGACCGCAGCTTTCAGCGTCACCAGATCCCAGGCATTGGCGAGAAATTCCCGCGGCCGCAGCAGCAGCGGGATTGCGCTTCGGGCCATGTAGCCATCCGGCATGGGCTGCGGCGCGAACACGCTGCGCGTCGCCGGCTCCGCCAGCAGAAGCCCAAGCGGCAGCGTGATCGTATAGGCCAGAACGGGCCCGATCACCGGCGTCGTCACAACTGCATTGTAGGTCCCCACGCCCCCAGGCCACGGATAGGCAACGCCCGCAAGCGAGACGAGACCAGCCACACGCTGCGGATAATCGAGTGCCATGCGCAGACCGAGCACGCCGGCCAGCGAATGCACGACCACGATTGCGCGTTCGATCTTCAACTGCCCGAGCACGTCGTCGATCATCTTCGCCTGCAGCGCCGGGGACAGGTTTTCACTGCGCTTGCTCCAGCCATGACCGGGGCGATCGATCAGGATCACGCGATGTTTGGTCGCCAGCAGGTCGCCGAGCGGCACGCGCATGGAGCCGAGATTGGAGCTGGCGCCATGCACCAGCACGATCGGTGGCCCGGCCGCGTCACGCGGTCCGAGATCGAGCACCTGCAGGCGGGCACCGGTGACGTCGAAGAACCGTCCTGTCGGCGGATATTGGCGTTGCAGCACCGCCACGCCGATTTGCGTGGCAATAGCGAGCCCGGCGAGCGCAACCGCCAGCGCGAGAACGATCATCGACGATGTCCGGAGAAATGAACGCACCGGTAAGATACGCTCCCCACCGTGATAGGTTTCGCGTCGGGCAAGGCTCAGGCGCCTGCTACACCGAGATCCCGGCGTTTATCGCGCTACATTGATGAGTTCGCCATCGATACGAGCATCGATCAGCTCGATCCGCGCCGTGCCGAGCTGCAATGGCACCACCGCATTGACGAGCAGCTCGAAAGGCCCCTTGCCCGCGGCGACGGATGATATCCTGATCTTTTCATTCTCCCGGATGGATTTGACGTAGGAGGCATTGGCCAGATGACCCGCAACAGGATTGTAGCGGACCGAGCAAAGACTGGCCTGCCCGCGATAGCCCGGCGTTCGCGTCGCCTGCTGGCCAAGAAAAGCGGTCGATACATCGGCGCGGAGGCCACCGCCATGAATGCGCAAGGCATCGCCGCATGTATTGGCCGGCTTCGGATCGCCTGACGTCATCGCCGCCACGAGGGCGCTCAGCGGGTCGATGACATTCTGCCCGTGCTCGGTCGAGATCGGCACCCGCTCGCTGATATCCTTCAGCGGCGGCTCGATCGTGATCGCGGCCACATTACTCGATTTGAAGTTCACCTCCTGGCGATGCGTCTCCTTCGCCGATCGCGATGAATAGACGTAGCGTTCCGGCTGGACCTGCCCGTTCTGATATTTCCCCTTCGACTGCATTTCGAAAGAAAAGGCGGACATCGTGGCAGCCGCGCCGCTGACATCGCCGCCGAGCCGCGCTTCATAGCGGTCCTGGGTCAGGTCGATGGTGAGAGCGACGGTCGCCACCGGCAGGCCGAGATAGTAGGCTTTGTAATTGGCGCGAAGCTGCGCCGCACACACCGGAGAGACCATGCCCGAGGCAACGGACGCAAGGCCGAGAACCCCGGCGTGAATGGCGAGATGCGATAGACGTCGTCTCATGATCTTCCCCTGAACGGCCTGAGGCTGATCGGATCCGACCATGCACCGTCACGACCGGGCAGCAATCCGGCGCACGGCTTGAGCAAATGTGTGGCGGCCAGTTTCCAACCAGATCGCCTGAGATGATTGGTCGCACTCAACTGACCGATCGCAGCGGCGCGCCGCTGTGCCGATCACAGAGAGATGCGATGCTGGACCACGGTCGTCACGGCGGCGTGATCACACGCTCATGCCGAGGCGGCCGATGCCCGGCAGTTTGATAGCAGGGCGCCTGATATCAAAGCCGAGTACGGCGCCGAGAATGTTGAGCTCGATACCTTCGATCCAGCCCACCGTCAGACCGAGATAACCACCAAGCGTCGCGCGGACGCCTGTCCCCGAAGGCGTCCAGCCGAACACATTGCCCGCGTAGGGAAAGTCCTTGCCGATCGCGGTCGGCGGCAGAGCCACCTGTAGTTCCGGCACAGCGGCGAGTACCGCCGTGACGAAGGTATTCGAGTTCGGCCCCGGCCAGGCGCGGTAGTCGCCATAGGCGCGCCAGGAATAGCTCGCGATGGCGGCCTTGATCTTGGGAATCATCGCTTCGGCGGCCGCGCCTTCCGCTGCAGCGATCGCCATGGGCTCGTCACCGAACCAGCGGCCATCGGCAGCAAATCCGTTGAGCCGGATCGGATCGCCCCAGGCGGTATAATCATAGCGCGTATAGCTTTTCGCGCCCTTCTCCTTGAACACCACCCAGCTATGAACCGCAAAAATACCGCGCCAGCGCACGGTGCGCGCAGCAAAAACACGGACCAGCGCCTCGGGATGCTCCGCCGCCGGCGGCAGCAGGCCGGCACTGGAGCGATCGGCGCTTTGCCAGTTCACGGACCGGTCGCCCGCCCAATATTTCGCGGCCGACAAACCGATCGGCACGACAAGCAGTGCGAGCAGAACCAGCACGATTTTTCTCACAGAAGGATCCGAAACGGGAAGAAAGCGGGGATATCCGCCAGGATATGGGGCGCTCGCCAAGTTTCGCCATCAGCCCTGCGACACAAAGTCTGCCGTAGCTGTCCACGCTATCCACAGGAACGACACGCATTCGGGCAGGTTGTTGCCACGATCACGAGGCGGAGTGTCTGCCATGATCGCAAATGATCGAAGGTGGAGAATGAACATGGCGCCCGATCTGATCGAAACCGACATCGATGAAATCGTTTCGACCTGTAACGGAGATCTGCGCGGCGCCGTGAAGGCCCTGCTGCTGGTCAACGAACAGCTCGAGACCGAGTTGCAGCAACTCTATGCAGCATCAGTGCGTGGTGGCGCGATCCGCCCCGGCACGGGCGCCGTGCACTAGTCGCAAACTTCAGACTCGTCCTGTCGTCGTCCGGCACCGGGCGCTTCAGTAGACTCCCGTTGAGTGCGTAACGACGCGGCCGGCGTTGACTGGATCACCCGCTTTCGCGGGTGACGACAGTTGGCGTTGAACGCTTCCGCGCCATCACGCGCGGCGTTTTTCCTGCTTGGTTTCCTTCGCTTCGCCCATCTCGGCGTCGCCCGCATCTTCCTCCTTCGCCGGCGGCGGCAGCTGCATCACGACCGTCTGGTTCGGCGAGGCGATATCGATCCCCTCCTCCTGCAGGCGCATCTTCATGCGGCGATTGAACTCGCGCTGCACACCCCAGCGGCCGGAATCCGTGCAACGGATCTGACCGACCAGCGTGGCCATCGAACCATCCACCTTGTCCACGCCCCACAGTTCAAGATCGCTGCGCATGAGCGGACGATAAGCGTCCTCCTTGCGCATCTCGACCGCGATCTCCTTGAGGATCTCGCCGACGCGATCGGTGTCTTCCTTGTAGCCGATACTGACGGATACCGCCGCATTGCCGACACCGCGGCTGGAATTGGTGATGGTCGTCACCGCGCTGAACGGGATGATATGCACCGAGCCGTCTCCCGCGCGGAGCCGGATGGTACGGATCGACAGGTTCTCGACCACGCCGCTCAAACCCGACACGGCAACCGTGTCGCCCACCTGCACCGTGCTCTCCAGCAACAGGAACAGGCCGGTGATGACATCCTGCACCAGCTTCTGTGAACCGAAGCCGATAGCGACGCCGAGAATACCGGCGCCGGCCAGGAGCGGCGCGACATTGACGCCGATCTCGCTCAGCACTGTGAGCGCGATCACCGCAATGATCACCCCGAGCAGTGCCGTACGCAGCATCGGCTGGAACGTGCGTAGCCGCGCCGCGCGGGCGAAGTGGCCATCGCGTGTCAGCGATGTCAGCTGACGCTCCATGACGGCATTGGTGCCCTCCCACACGATCGCGGCTGTCACGGCGGCGATGGCGACGGTGATGAAAGCCGAGACGACGCGGCTGCCGATCTGCCCGCCATAGAACCAGACGATCGCATTGACCCCCCAGACTTCCAGCAAGGCAACGAGGCCGATCACCGCAACAATCCCGGCGACGACTTTGCGCAACAGTGGCAGATAGCGATTGGCGCGGGCTTCGAGTCCCGGGAAACGCTTCAGCACATCCGGCCGGATGCGGAAGCCGCGATCGATCAGGCTGAGCAACATCATCGAGACGAGGCGGGTGATCAAAACGACAATCACGGTGCCGACGATATATTGCAGCAGCAGCGCGTAGCCGTTGCGGATGTTGAGCGCCCAGATCCCCCATGCAGCCATCACGACGACGATGCCGAATACATGCCAGAGACTGGCGAAACGATTGCGCATGCCGTTCAGGAAGCCGGTGGCGCCGACCGGCCCACGCAGCGCATCGGCCACAGGCTTGCGGCACTGCAGGATGATAACGACGACAAACAGATGCACGACCAGCATCACGAGCTTGATCAGCGCCAGATGCGCGGAACGATACAAGCCCATCATCAGGGCGACATTGGCGATCGCGATACCGGTGGCACCGACGGCAACGATGCGGCGGGTCCAGATTTCCAGATAGGCGGCGGTCTCTTCCTTGACGCGGAACAGAGCCAGCGGGCCGAACAGGGCGCGCATGCCGCAGATGATCGCACGCGCTACCACGTAGCTGTTCACGATCGCGAGGATCGCGAGACGCGTGGTGCCGGCATCGCCGATCTGGGTGCCGAGCAGCAGCGACACGGTGCCGGTGAAGACGAAGATCGGGATCAGTTCGAGCAACAAGCGGCCGATCACATAAGGCAGCCGCAGCAGCGATTGCCAGGCGCGCGTCAGGCTGCGCCGGCGGGTGTTGAGATTGGGCGCTTGCGTGACGTCGGCCGTCGACGATGGCGGATCGACGCTTTCAATGACGGCGGCAGGCGCACGCGCGACAAACGGGATGCGCGCCTCGAGCGCCGCCTGCGGCCGGCGCAACAGCCAGACGACGAGCCATTCGGCCGCGAGCGCACCGCCGAACACGACGACGAGTTTCCACGCGATGTCGAACAGCAGTTGATAGGTGTCGGGATCATTGGCCGCGTTCTTGAGCCAGTACCACAGGGCCGGAAAACGGGTCACCGATTGCACGGCCGTCGACACCTCGCGCGAGATGTCACCGAGTTGATCGGCGATCGTGACCAGCAATTGCGCGCCAAGGCTGTCGGCATCGAGCGGGATTGCGGGCTTCTTTTCGGGCTCCGCCGGCTTCGCCTGGGCGATCGCCTGTAGCGTGGTGATCATCTCCTTGCGTTTGGCGTCGTCCTGCAGTGTGTCGAGTGCAGCCTTCGCCTGCTCTGGCGTCAGCGCAGGGGCAGCGGCGGCAGCCGGCGCATCGGCCTTCTGCGCCAGCGCGGGCGCGCTGAACGGCACAGCGAGCAGAAGACATAGCAATGCAAAAAGCGGGAGAGACTTCTTCGCCAAGACAGGCCCCTTGAGACGATCCGGAAACCGCCCTTTTCGCCTATTTCATGTGTCGGAAGTTTGGTTCCCGGACGTAAATCGGGTGAAAAACTGCCAAAGCACGGCAGAGATGCGCTGAGCGGGAAGCGTCAGATGTCGCGGCCCTCGACCTTCTCGGTCAGGCTTTTCACGAGTTCCGGCACCTTTTCGAGATGCGGATTGACGGCGAGCGCCTTGCGATAGGCTTCGAGCGCCCGTTTGTCGTCGCCGAATTCCTGCATGATCATGCCGAGGCCGGCCAATGCCCCGAAATGCCGGGGCTCGCGGGCCAGCACCTGCTCGATATCCTCGAGCGCGCGGGTGTAGTCGTTCTGCAAATAATACAGCGTTGCCCGTCGGTTCCAGCCTTCGATGTAGTCCGGCTTGAGCTTGACCACGGCGCTCAGCAGCTTCACCGATACGTCGATCTGCTTGGCATCCAGCGCGGTCTTGGCGCGGGTCATCAGCAATGCCGCGGTGTCGCTCGGGGTCTGTGCCCACTGCGCCCAGATTCGGCCTTCGACATGTTTGGCGCTGGCTTCGTCCGGCGCAGCCTTCAGGGCGCCGAACAGGAAATCCAGGCCACGGATCTTGTCTGCGCCGATTTTCGGAAGCTTTTCAGGAGCTTGCGGGATGGCCTTGGGCGTCGCCGGCTCGACCGATTTGGGGTCCTTGACCTGCGCGAGCGCAGGGCCTGCCGCCAGAAGGGCGGTCAGCGTGAGGCCAAAACGGATGGTCCGGACTTGCGATGCCATGCGTGAAGTCTAGACACGAAAAAACGCGCTGCAAAGCGGCAGCGCGTCAAAGACCTGTGATATCGTGATGCCGGCCGGAAAGATCCGGCCAAACAGCAACTTAGCCCTGGCGAGCCTTGAAGCGGCGCTGGGTCTTGTTGATCACGTAAACGCGGCCCTTGCGGCGGACCAAGCGGTTGTCGCGGTGACGGGCACGCAGCGACTTCAACGAGTTACGGACTTTCATCGGTCAATCCTGAGTACTTGCGATCGTGACTTCAAAAGCCGTGCGTTGCAGGCCGCAAAATCAGCGAAAATGGGCTTTAACCCGCTGGCAGCCGAGCCGCCCGGGACCCGCGGTTTCTAGCCACCACCGATCCCACTGTCAATCCGAACGGGCAAAATCACGGCCGGTACGGACCACATTTGCAGGGCTTTGTCGCGCGAAACGTCAAATTCCGTGCGGCAGCACGGCGTCATTCCTGTGGCACGTTTGCGGTCTTCACGACACCGCTCCACTTCTTGATTTCCGTCTCCACGAAGGTCGCGAATTCCGCCCCTGTTCGCTTGTCGGGCTCGACACCCTGCGTGGCGAACTTTTCACGGGTGGCGGGTGACGCCAGGATATCCTTCATGGCACCGACCAGCAGCTTGTAAGCCGGGGTCCCATCCCCCTGCGGCATGTACATGCCGAACCAGGACGTCGCCTCAAACCCCTTAACGCCGGCTTCGTCGAGGGTGGGCACATCGGGCAGTGACGCAGCACGCTGCAGGCTGGTCACCGCGAGCACGCGGATATTGCCGGCCTGCGCCGCGGGCAGCACCGTCGGCAGCGTGTCGAACATGATCGGGATATGGCCACCGATCAGATCGTTCATCGCCGGGGCAGCCCCCTTGTAGGGGATGTGCTCGATACTGACGCCGGCCATCTGCTCGAACAATTCGCCGGACAGATGATTGGCACCGCCGATGCCGGACGAGCCGAAGGATAGTTTGCCCGGCTGCTTCTTCGCCATCGCGATCAGTTCGGCAACAGTCTTCGCCGGAAAATCCTTAGACACGCACAAGGCATTCGGTGCCGTCGCGACAACGGCGATCGGCGAGAAATCTTTCAGTGTGTCGTATGGCAGACTCTTGCGCAGGCTCGGATTGATGACGTGATGCGTCGCCGTGATCAGCACCACGCTGCCATCGGCGGGTGACTTCGCCACCGCTTCCGAGCCGATGGTGCCGGATGCGCCCGGACGGTTCTCGACCAAGGTGGTCACGCCGAGCCTGTCGCCGAGATATTGCGCGACGAAGCGTGCGAGAATGTCGGTGGTGCCGCCGGCCGGGAACGGCACGATGATCTTGATCTGATTGCCGGGAATGGTCTGCGCCTTCGCCGGTACGGCTGCGATGCAGGCGACGGCCAAAACGGCCAGCGCGCGTCTGGTGAGCAATGCCAATTCGTCCTCCAATATCGATCTTATTGAATGACGTGCGAGGCTAGCCGCACGTCATTGCGCAAAGCTGTCGTCTGAAATGGACGGAATTATAGAACCATCAGGCAGCGATCGGAAACTCGACCATGGCTTCGCCGGTTGCGACCTTTTCGTCGTTCTGGTTTTTCACGAGCACATCGATCAGCACCCAGCGCGATTTCTCCGTCACCTGCTTGGCCTTGATGATGCCGACGGGCCTGATCGTATCGCCCGGCTTCACCGGCTTGACCCAGCGTGTTTCAAGGCGCCGATGAATCGCGCCGGCCGGATAGGCCCAATCGGTCAGCATGCGGGTGATGAGCCCGAAATTGTTCATGCCATGCATGATGATGCCGCCGAAATTGGTCTTGCCGAACGAGTTCTTCATGTAGTCATCGTCGAGATGCAGCGGATTGTAGTCGAGCGAACCGTCGCAGAAGAGACGAATCGACTCGCGCGAGACGGCGAAGCTGGGCCCATCGATGGTGTCGCCAGCGGAAAGAGTATCAAAGCTCGTGGTCATGATGTGTCTCCTACCCGACTCTTACATCGGACGAATCGTCTGGCCGCGGCCAGAGCAGATGACGTCGCCGTGCTGATTGAAGAACACGTTGTCATGCACGACGAACAGCCGCTCGCGCTTGATGAACTTGTCGAGCGCTCGCGCCTGCAGCATGATGGTGTCGCCGGGTCGCGCTGGGATATTGTAGCTCCAGCTCTGGCCGGCATTCACGGTGCCAGGCGTGCGCATCCAATCATCCGTCGGCGTGCAGGAGAACATCAGCAGGATATGGATTGATGGCGGCGCGATCAGCCCGCCATAAGGCGACGCCTTCGCGTAAGCTTCATCGAAGTAAAGTGGATGGTCTTCGCCGACCGAGCGGCAATAGAGCTGGATTGCCTCCTTGGTCAGCACATAGGGCAGCGTTTTGCGGGGGACGCCGGGGATAATCTCGTCCCAGACTTTGCGTAAATTCGCGTCTTTCCAGAAATCAGTTTCAAAGGCGTCCGATTGCGCCATAGCGGCAACCTCCCATTATGTTCATCAGGCGAACTTTTTATTCATATTGCGAACTACTTTGATCAGATTTTTACCGACCTGCAAGTCGGGGTACTGAGAGGACTTGATACGTGGCTAAAGAGAGTGATGGATTTGTACGCGCGATTGCGCGTGGCTTTGCGACGGTAGAAGCATTGGGCAAGGCGCCCGGAAGGCACACGCTCTCCGAAGTGGCGGCCAGCGCGGGTCTCAGCCGCGCCACTGCGCGGCGGATGCTCGCGACCCTGGTGGTGATGAAATACTGCGAAGTCGACGGCCGCTATTTCAGTCTGCGCCCGCGCGCGCTCGGCCTCGGTCTTTCCTATCTGAATGCACTGCCTTACTGGGGCTATGCGCAACGCGCGCTGGAAGATCTGCGCAACGAGACCGGTGAGTCCTGTGCACTCGCGGTGCTCGACGAGACCGAGATCGTCTATGCGCTGCGCCTTCCCGCCCGCCGCATTCTCTCCGCCAATCTCGCCGTCGGCAGCCGCCTGCCCGCGCATGTCGTCTCGCTCGGCCGCGTGCTGCTCGCCGCCCTGCCGGACGACAAACGCGCGGACTATCTTGCGACCACTGACTTCCAGCCGATCACCGCGCGCACCGTCACCGATCGCGCCAAATTCGAGAGAGAACTCGAGCGCGTGGATCGTGAAGGCTATGGCTGGGTCGACGGCGAACTCGATCCCGCCATCTGCGGCATCGCCGTGCCGGTACGCGACCATAACGGCCGCGTGGTGGCGGCGATCAGCGTCAATACGATTTCGGGCACGCTGAGCGAGGCGGAAGCGAAGGAGAAGTATCTCGTGCCACTGCGACGAACCGCGCAGGACATTCGCTCACAGGCTTCGCAGGCGGGGTAGTGCTCATTGGTCGAAAGCGTTATCCGCCGGCCGAGTTCATCATGGAAACTCGGCGGCGGATGACACTGTGCTAACCGGTCCTGCGGCAAAGCATTTTCACGATCACCAGCAACGGCGTGGCCAGCATCATCCAGCTCAGTGCCCACCAGATGCCGTTTTCACCGACCAATGCAGCGAGCAAGCCGAACACGGTCGCTACCGCCAGAACAATCGGCCACAGCCATTGGCGCCGGAATGCGCTCATGCGGCGATCTCCGACGCGGGTGACACGCTTCTGCGCCGTCGCCGCTTTGCCCACCACAAATACAATCCGCTGATCAGCACCACGATCGTCGCGACATCGAACAGTGCCCAGATGACCTTGAGCGGCAGACCGCCGTAGTCGCCGAAATGCAGCGGCTGCGACATGAACAGGGTCGTCGCATACCAGGGCATGTCGCGCACCGAGACCACCTGCCCTGTCGATGCATCAGCCAGGGCAGGCTTGAGGATGCGGCTGGTGATCGGCGTGTTGCCGGTGAGGAAGATCGCCACATGCGACGGCGTGGCAAAGGGCGTGCCCGGAAAGGCCACCGTCATCACATTCATGCCGGGGACGGCCTTGCGGACATCGCGCAGCACATCGTCAATGGGCGCGCGGCGTGTTGGGTCGGCTGCGGGCTTCGCCTGCGAGGCCATCTCGACGAGCTGGCTCGCCTGCCAAGCCAGCTCGATAGGCGCCGCCAGCGTGTTGATGACGCCGGTGAAGCTAACGACACTGAACCAAGCCAGCGTCACGATGCCGAGCAGATTGTGCAGGTCGAGCCATTTCAGCTGGCGGCCACCGGGATTACGGATCGCACCGAAATCGAGACGCCGCGTAAACGGCCCGTAGAGCACGACGCCGGACACGATCGCAACGACGAGCAGCAGGCCCATCAAGCCGAGAAACAGCGTACCGCCGATGCCCGTGAACAGGTCGAGATGCAGACGCAGCATGATGTAGAGAAGGCCCTCATTGGGCTGCGGAATCGCGATCTGCCGGCCGGTGCGGGTGTCGAATACCTGATAATGGAAATCGCCGGGATCGGTGGTCATCGATGGCGCGGTCGGCACTTTCACGATGGGATGATCACGGTCGTAAAACAAATAGGGCACCACCTGCCCCGGACGCGCGGCCATCGCACGCGCGATCACGTCATCGATGGAAGCGGTGCCCGGCGCGTTGGTGGTGGCCTCCAGCCTGAGATCGGGGCCGAGTTCGTCCTTAAAGATCAGCGGCAGGCCGGTGATGGACAGCATCAACGCGAAGACCGTGCAAACGAGGCTCGTCCAGCGATGTAGCCATGACCAGATGCGGATGGTGCGTGGAGTCATGACGGTACAGACATCGCTGCCTGTCGTCGCCCGGCTTGTCCGGGCGATCCAGTACACGCCGCTGCACCTGAATTTACTAGGTCACCCGGTCGAGCCGGGTGACGACAAGTGACGCGGTGATGGGGCGCGGCGTGCATCACCAGCGATACCGCAATCCCGCCAGCACCGTGCGGCGATTGGCGTATTGGCAGTAGAAGCCCGAAGAGCAGCTCGAATAGTATTCCTTGTCGAACAGGTTATTGACGTTGAGCGTCAACGCCGCGCCGTTGAGGCGGCGATAGAGGTTGCCGAGCTCGTATTTCAACGCAAGATCCGCCACCGTATAGGCCGCCGTGCGCAGCGTGTTGTAGTCGTCGCCGAAGGTGGAGCCGACATGGCGGACGCCGGCGCCGATGGTGAAGCCCGCCGCCGGGCCGGTGCGGAATGTGTAGTTGGCCCAGGCTGAGCCGTAGAAGTCCGGCACCGCCTGCGGACGCATGCCGAGCAGCAGCGCATCGGTTGACTTCGTTACGCGGGTGTCGAGGAAGGTCAGCGCGCCGACCAGTTCGAGACTGTCGGTGACATTGCCACGCGCTTCCAGTTCGACGCCGGTGGAGCGGACCTCGCCCTGCTGGACGAAGAAGCCGGGCGTCGAGGACGGCGACTGCACGTTCTGCTGACGAATGTCGAACACTGCTGCAGTGAGCAGGATCGGCAGGAAGGTGGGCTGATATTTGACGCCGGCTTCATATTGCTCGCCGGTGGTGGGCACGAAAGGCAAGCCATTGGCGCTGACACCCGCCACCGGCTCGAACGATGTCGCATAGCTCACATAGGGCGCGACGCCGTTGTCGAACGTGTAGAGCAGGCCGGCACGATATGTGGTTTTGGCATCGGACTGGCTGGCTCGCGATGTCGCGAGGCGGTTGTCTGTGGTCTGGTCGGCCCAGTCGTGGCGCACACCGAAGGTGGCGCGCCAGCCGCCGAGGCTGATCTGGTCCTGCGCATACAGACCGGCCTGCGACAAGGTCTGGCCGTTGTTGATGAAGGTCGCAAAGGGGCCGACCGGCTGACCATAGACGGGATTGACCACGTCGAGCGCGGTGGCACCACCGATTTGGTAGAGCCAGTTGCTGCGCGTCTCCTGGTAATCGACACCGGTGACGAGCTTGTGCTGCAGGGCGCCGGTGCCGAAATCGAATTGCAGGCGGTTATCGGCGGCGAGGTTGCTCGCATCCTCCAGCGAGCGGATGCCCCAGCGCGGCAGCTGGCCGGTGGCGGTCATCGGTGCATTCATCTGCAGGGACTGGAAGTCGGTCTGCACATGGCCATAGCGCAGGGCCGAATACAGGCTCACCACGTCGTTCAGGCGTTTGTCGAACTGATAGCCGACGCCATATTGCTCGCGCTTGAAATGATCGAAAGCGGGATCGCCGACATTGAGCTTCGAATTCAGGTAAGGGCGATACTGGGCAGGCGCGAGCGACTTCGCATAGATCGAGTTGAAGTATCCGCCCTGCGGATCGTTCTGATAGTAGCTCTGGATGGTCAGGCGCGTGTCCATGTCCGGCGCCCAGGTGATGGCCGGTGCGACGGCGACGCGCTGCTCGTCGACGCCGTCATAGCGCGTGCCGGACTGGCGGCCGATGGCGGTAAGGCTGTAGAGCCAGTGGCCGTCCTTATCCAGCTTGCCCTGGCTGGTGATGCCCGACTGGATGCGGCCATAGCTGCCGCCCTCGACTCGGAATTCATTGAAGGGCGTGGCACTCGGCATCCGGCTGACCATGTTGACGAGACCGCCAGGGCTGGTCTGGCCATAGAGCATCGCCGACGGGCCCTTCAGCACATCGACGCGATCGAGCAGGAACGGATCGATGGCGGCGACGGCGAAAGCCTGGCCGCGCGGCAGCTTCAATCCATCGAGGAAGCTCACATAGCTGGTGCTGAGACCGAACGCACCGAAGCCGCGCATGAAGATACTGTCATAGCGGGAATTCGTATCGGCATCCGAGATGACGCCGGCGGTGTAACGCAGCGCATTGCCGACGGTCTGGACGTTCTGGTCGTCCATCTGCCGGCGCGTCACCGTCGAGATCGACTGCGCCGTTTCCAGCACGGGCGTGTCGGTCTTTGTGGCGGTGCCGGAGCTCCTGTCGAAATAGCGATCGGATGTGTTAGTCGCATTCACCGCCTGCACCGCCGGCGCTGTGGCCGCGGGTGCGCGCGCCGGTGTGCGGGCGACACTGCGCTGCATGGTGGGCCGCGTGGCCATGCGACGCGCGGCGCGGCGTTCGGGCGGCTGCACGGTGACGGCCGGAAGCGCGACCGATGCCTCGCGTGCTGTCTGCGCTGTCGCCTCCGGAGCCCCCATCAACGCCGCGGCAATGGCCGCACCGACGACGATCTTGTGCTCACTTCCCATTCCAAATTCCCCGTATCCCCGATCGCGAATGGGTGCGACAAATAAACGGGACGGGACCGTCCTGTCCAGATTGATTGCCAAGGGAAACCAAATCTGAGATTGGAATTGCTCGAAACACGCGATTCATCGGAAGCGCGATCAAAGGACCTGAATGCCGGCTGCATCGACCCCGTCCAAAGGCGGACGCCCGCGCAAGAGCGATGTGGAAGCAAAATCGCTCCACATCATCGAGACGGCGTCACGGCTGTTTGCGCAGCAGGGCTTTGCGGCCACCTCGGTGGAGCAGGTCGTGGCGGCCTGCGGCGTCGGCAAGGACACGGTGTATCGGCGCTATCCATCCAAGCTCGCTCTGTTCGAGGGCGTGGTGGCGCATGCGCGGGTGCAGACCGAGGCGCACTTCCAGACGGCGATGGCGAGCGCCGCTGGCGATGTGATGGAGCAATTGCGCGCCGCCGCGCGCTGGCTGCTGACGGTCAATCTCGATCCGACCCTGGTGGCCTTCAAGCGCATCGCCTTCAGCGAGGCGCTGGTGGTCGGGCAAGCCGCCGCCAACCGCCCTGTGGATCCAATCATGGACCGGCTGTTCGCGCTGCTGAGCGCGGCGCAGGAAAAAGGCGAGATCGGCCCCGGCGACGTGACGTTTCTGGCCGGGCACCTGATCAACAGTATCGCGGTCGGGCCGATGATCACTGCAATGCTGGGCAGCACGACTTATGCGACCAGCGAAGCGCAGGATGCTTATTTCGAGAAGGCGTGGCGATTGTTCATCGACGGGGCGCGGGGGCGCCAGATGTAGGGTGGGCAAAGGCGCAGCGCCGTGCCCACCATCAGAAGCCGTGACGACATTGGTGGGCACGCTGCGCTTTGCCCATCCTACATGGGAGCGACCGTCAATCCCGTCCAATGCGCGATGAAGGCCCATTGATCGACGGTCTCCTCGATCACCTTGTCGGTGGGCTTGCCTGCACCATGGCCCGCGCGCGTCTCGACGCGGAGCAGATGCGGCTTGTCGCCGAGTTCGGCCGCCTGCAGCGCTGCGACATATTTGAAACTGTGGCCGGGAATGACGCGATCGTCGGTATCGGCGGTGCTGACCAGGATCGCGGGATAATCGGTGCCCGATGTCACATTGTGATACGGCGAATAGCTGCGCAGCGCATGAAAATGCTTCTCCTGCCGGGGATCGCCAAAGTCTTCCATCCACATCGCGCCGCCGGTGAAGAGCGGGAAGCGCAGCATGTCCATCACGCCGACGCCCGGCAGTGCCGCGGCGAACAGGTCGGGGCGCTGATTGACGACGGCGCCCATGAGCAGACCGCCATTGGACTCGCCCTGCACCGCAAGGCCACCGGGCGAGGTGATGCCTTCGGCTTTCAGATATTCACCGGCCGCGATGAAATCGTCGAACGCATTCTGCCGGTTGGCGAAGCGGCCCGCATCGTGCCACGACTTTCCATATTCGCCGCCGCCGCGGATATTGGCGACGACGGAGACACCGCCCTGCTCCACCCATGCCATCTGCGTCGGCGCATAGAACGGGATCATGCTGATGCCGAAGCCGCCATAGGCATAAAGCAAGGTCGGCGCCGGACCCGTGACGTCCTTGCGGCGGATGACGAACATGGGAATGCGCGTGCCGTCCTTCGATCGATAGAAGCGCTGCTCGACGCTGATGCGATCGAGATCGATGCCGGCGTCGGGCTTGGCCCAGACATAGGTGGTGTTGCCAGCGACGTCGTAGCGGTAGATCGTTGTCGGGATATTGTAGCTGGTGAAGACGAAGAACACCTCATTGCTGTCCTGCTCGCCGCGAAAGCCGCCGACCGTCCCGATGCCGGGCAGATCGACGGTCCCCTCCGGCGTGCCATCGAGGGCAAAGCGGCGCATCTCGGCCTTTGCGTCGACGAGATAGCTTGCGATCAGCTTGCCGCCCAGCAGCGCCGCGTAGCCCAGCGTCGCGTCCTGTTCGGGCACGACGTCCTCGAACACCAGTTCGGACAGAGCGAGATCCGTCGACACGATCTTCCTTCGCTCGGCGCCCTTGTTGGTGCCGATGAAGAGCTTTGTGCCGACGTTGCCATAGACCATCCAGTCCGAATCGAGCTCCGCGATCAGTTGCCGCGGCGCCCAGTCGGGGGTGTCGAGATCGACGATGGCGAGCGCATTGGCACCCGGTCCCGGCGTCGACAGCAGAACCAGATAGCGACCGTCATCGGTGACATAACCGACATTGACCAGATGCGGCTTGTCCGGCGTCGCATAGACAAGGCGATCCTCTGCCTGCGATGTGCCGAGCGCGTGATAATAAACGGCATGATTCTGCACGCCGGCCTGCGTTCCTTCGCCGTCCGCCGCGTCGGGATAACGTGAATAGAAGAAGCCGCGATTGTCCTTCGTCCAGGCGATGGTCATGAAGCGGGCGCGCGTCACTTCGTCGGCAAGGTCTTCGCGCGCATTGACGTCCAGCACCTTGATGCTGCGCCAGTCGGTGCCGGCCTGCTGGATCGAATAGGCGATCAGCGAACCGTCATCGGAGATCGCCCATTCGCCGAGCGCAGTGGTGCCGTCCTCCGACCAGTCATTGGGATCGATCAGCACGCGCTCCGCCCCTTCGAGGCCGTTGCGCATCACCAGCACGGGCTGGTTCTGCAGCCCGGTCTGCCGGGTGTAGAAATAGCGGCCACCGCGCGCCCATGGCGGGCTGACGCGCTCATGATCGAACAGCTTTTGCAGGCGCGCCTTGAAGATATCGCGCCCGGGCAATGTCGCGAGATAGTTCCGGGTGACGTCGTTCTGCGCCTTCGCCCACGCGGCGACATCGGCATCGCTGCGGATGTCTTCCTCGAGCCAGCGATAGGGATCGGCGACGGATTGGCCGAAATGATTCTCGACGAGATCGAGGCGACGGGTTTTCGGATACGCGAATGCTGATGCCATCGGGATGAACTCCGTTGGTTGACGAAAACAGATGGGCGATTGGGGTGTCGTCCGCGCGCCCTATGGCGCGACGGGATCGCAGATCGGCAAGGTGCTGGCGGTTCGTATCGCCTCCGCCATCCGGTCGATCACTTCCTGCAGCGTGAAGGCGCGGCGATCGGTGATGGCGGCGGTGGCGATGTCTTCATCGACGATCCGCAGCGCCGTCATCACGGCGGCACCGCAGAGGCGGACGTCGAAATCCGTGGTCCATCGCCCGGTCCGCCGCGCCACCACCGCGATGATGATCTCCTCTGCAGCGTGGCAGGACATCAGCCAGGCCGAGCGCAGCGCCGGCTCCTTCGGCAGCAAGGCGACGAGGCGAACGGCGAGAATGTCGTCGGCGATCTCGCGCGGGGTCTGGTCCTGCGGGCGGACCACCGCGTGGAGATAGTCCTCGATGGAGGCGTCGAGCGGCCATGCACTGAGCTGGGACGCAAAGCGCAGTGACGAGACGGCGAATAAGGGTTCCACGGCGCTTTCCTTCGACCGGAAGTATCGCCAGATCGTGCGTTTCGAGAGGCCCGCGGCCGCCGCGATGTCATCGCCGCTGGTCGCCGCGACGCCGCGGTCGAGAAACAGCTCGGCCGCATGGCGGGAGACAGTCAGGCGCGGATCTTCGCGGTCGGCGGGCATGAACGGATCTCATCGTGTCACTTAGTGATACAAACGTATGTCACTAAGTGACACGAGTCAACGCAGCGATGTTGTCGCAGCGCTCCTCCTTTTGTCGTCACCCGACAAAAGAGTGCGCGCCCGCTCGCCTTTCATTGCCCGCACCGCTTTGCTAATTGACCGGTCAACCACAACGACAAAAATCCAGGAAACGCGGGACATGAAGCTGCTCAATCCGGACGATCTGGTCGCCATCGACATCCACACCCATGCGGAGGAGCCGTGCGGCTGCCATGCCGACGACGGCTATGACGATTTCCAGGCGCGGATGGCGGAGTATTTCAAATCGCCGCACAAGCATCCGCCGACCGTGGAGGAAACCGCGGCCTATTATCGCGCCAAGAACATTGCGGCGGTGATCTTCCCCGTCGATGCCGAGCGCGAGACCGGTTTCCGCCGCTACAACAATTACGAGATGCTAGAGATCGCGCAGCAGAATGCCGATGTGCTGATCCCGTTTGCGTCGATCGACCCGCACAAGGGCAAGCTCGGCGTCCGCGAGGCGCGCAAGCTGATCTCCGAATACGGCGTGAAAGGCTTCAAATTCCATCCGACCATGCAGGGCTTCTATGCCAATGACCGCATGGCCTATCCGCTCTATGAAGCGATCCAGGAAGGTGGTGCCATCGCCCTGTTCCATACCGGACAGACCGGCGTCGGCTCCGGCATGCCGGGCGGCATGGGGATGCGGCTGAAATATTCCAACCCGATGTATATGGACGACGTCGCGGTGGACTTCCCGGACATGAAGATCATCCTCGCCCATCCCTCGTTCCCGTGGCAGGAAGAGGCATTGTCGGTCGCGACCCACAAGCCCAACGTGTATATCGACCTCTCCGGCTGGTCGCCGAAATATTTCCCGCCGATCCTTGTCCGCTATATCAATTCTATTCTGCAGGATAAGATGCTGTTCGGGTCCGACTGGCCGGTGATCATGCCGGATCGCTGGATGGCCGATTTCGCCAAGCTCGACATTCGCGACGAGGTGCGTCCGAAAGTCCTGAAGAACAACGCACGGAAACTTTTGGGTATATGACGAAAGCCGATCTGCCCGAGAAGCTTGCTGCCGCACGGCAGATCGCAGCCATCGCCACAGCCTTCTTCCTGCCGTTCTCCACCAGCGGACAAGCCATCGCTGTTTCCGTCTTCGCGATCCTGGCGCTGCTGACGCTTGATCGCGACCACTTCGTCGAGACCATGCGCAGACCGGAAGCCTGGCTTCCGGTGGCACTGTTCGCCATGATCCTGCTGGGCGTGACATGGTCGATTCAGCCGTTTGACGGCGCGATCAAATGGGTCGGACCCTATGCCAAGCTGTTGCTGATCCCGCTCTTGCTGGCAACGGCCTTCACGCCACGGCAGGCGCTGCATATCGGCTATGGCTTTCTGGCCTCGTGTCTTGTCATCCTCATTCTGTCCTATGCAGCCCTGATCTGGCCGACCGGGCCTTGGACATGGTTCAAGTCGATCGGCGTGCCGTTCAAGGACAATGCAGTGCAGAGCGAATGTTTCGCGATCTGCGCGCTCGGGCTGGCGTTGGGCGCAAGGCGCGTCTGGGCTGAAGGTGATCGCCGCCGCTCGGTCGCGCTCAGTTTGCTTGCGCTGCTGTTCTTCGCCGACATCTTCCTCATTTTTGTGTCGAAGACTGGCATGCTCGTGGCCTTCACGATGGTCGCAATCCTCCTGATCGTGATCGGAGGATGGCGCGCCACTTTCATCGTCGGCATTCCGATCGCGGCCGTCGTCGCCGCGACGCTTGCAATGTCGCCGGGCGTAAAAATGCGCTTCAACGAAATGGCAACCGATGTGACGGCCGGTGCCGAGACCAAGAATGTCTCGACCGCATCGCGCATTGATTTCTGGACCAAGGCTGCGGAGTTCGTGAAGCAGGCCCCGCTGCTCGGCCACGGCACCGGCAGCATCAGGCCGCTCTATCAGAAACTGGAAGCGACGCGCCCGTCTCCCTACGGCGAGGCAGTGGCCGACCCGCACAATCAGTTCCTTCACATCACGGTCCAGGTTGGCCTGATCGGCGGCGCCGTACTGCTGGCCATGTGGGCCGCGCATTTCTGGCTTCTGTGCGGGCGCGATTTCGCCAGCGCCATGGGCCTCGGAATTTTCGCGATGACCGTCGTCGGCTCGCTGTTCAACAGCCATATCTCACAGGTGACGCAAGGCATGCTGTACTGTCTCGGCGTTGGCCTGGTCGGCGCCGTCGTGCTGCAACGCGGCACCCTCGCCCCTCCACAATCAGACCATCACCACGTAGCGTAAACCTCAACATGTCCCTTGAATCCGTCCGCGCCGATCTCGCCGCCAAGGCGCCTGATCTGACCATCACTGTCACTGACAAGAGTTCCGCCACTGTCGCCCTCGCAGCTGAAGCGCTGGGGGTGGAGCCCGGGCAGATCGCCAAGACGCTGTCGGTGCGGGTCGGCGATCGCGTGGTGCTGGTGGTGACCAAGGGCACGGCACGGCTCGACAACCGGAAGGCGCGTGAGGCGCTGGGCGGCAAGCCACGCATGCTCGGCGCCGAGGAAGTGGTGGCGCTGACCGGCCACCCGGTCGGCGGCGTCTGCCCGTTCGGGCTGGCGACGCCGCTGCAGGTCTATTGCGACGTGTCGCTGCAGGACTATGCCGAAGTATGGCCGGCGGCAGGCTCGATCAACTCGTCGGTCTGCGTCACCCCGGCGCGGATGGCGGAACTGACCGGCGCGACATGGGTCGATGTGACCCAGGCACCGGCGGAAGTGCCGGATCAGGCCGGCGCCGCGGCTCCATGAGCCGAGCATAAAACGGTCGCCGCGCGACGGTTGCGGAGCATGAAACGACTGCCTGCGACGGCTCCGGCAGTCCGCGCATTGCTATTTTTCCGGCCCTCTCGACTTCGATCGCAGGCCCCCCGATTTTCCGGTCGTAGCGGCGCATTTGCCGCCGACCGGACACCGAACCATGCGCAACAAGGCACCTACTCGAACCTTGCAGTCTTCCAGGACGTGGCGAATCCTGAGCGCCATGATCGCTGCAGCGGCAGCCGGCCTCAGCACGGCTGGGGTCTGAGACAGCGCCATCGCCGCGCGCCGACGTCCCCTGCGTGTGGCGGCCCATCGCGGCATCCCCGCGTTATCCAATTCTTGAAGGTATTTAGCTAAACTTCCAACCCGATCGCGCATGATGACGATCTGGGGGAAATGGAATGCGGCTTTTGCCGGTCAGCGATGCCGATCGCAGCTGGGGCGCCTTGAAGGCCCAATGGCGCAAGGCGGCCGAGGCTGTCGAGGAGGATTTCTCGACCTACGCGCTCGGTACTTTCGCCGCGCTTGATCCGCTGGTGCAAGGCGGCAAGGGCAATCTCTACGCGCTCTATGACGGCGCCGTGCCGCAGGCCTTCTGCCAGGTCAACAAACTGCTGATGCCGAAATTCGAAGGCCCGGTGCTGCGCGCTCGCTTCATGACGATTTCCCCGGCCTACGATCTCGGCTCCTCGGGCGCCGACAAATACGGCCAGCTGCTGATCGAACTGTTTTCCGGCGTGGTCTGGCTGTCGCGCAATGCACTCGCGGCCCACCATGTGCTGTTTCACCTGCCAAGTCCCGCCGATGCGCAGTTCCTCGCGCCGCTACAGTCGCCGGTGCCGGACTCGCCATTCCAGCGTTTCGCCATCCACGGCGCCTGGGTGGAATGCGATCTCAAACTGCACGAACTCGAAGACGCCTGATCGCCGCATTGCGGCATACTGCCATGACGCCCGACCTTGCACGCCAGCATGGGCAGTGATAGCCCGGTTGTACGATGACCGGACAAATCAAGCATTCCGCCCGCAAGAACGGCCGTAAATCGACGCAGCCGACCCTGCTACGCCCACTCAATCCGGTGCGTCGCCGCACCGAGGAGGTGGTCGAGCGTATTGCCGCCCAGATTGCGGGAGGGAAGCTCTCCGCCGGGGCGCGGCTGCCCACCGAGCAGGCGATGATGACTGCCATGGGCGTCAGCCGGACCGTGGTGCGCGAGGCGATCTCGGCGCTTCGCGCCCGCGGCCTTGTCACCACACGCCAGGGTGCCGGCGCCTTTGTCAACAGCGACGCGAACCAGCAGCCTTATTCCATCGATCCCGAAGGACTGGGGTCCCTCGATAGTGTGATCGAGATCCTCGAATTGCGGACGGCCGTGGAAATGGAAGCCGCCGCCATCGCCAGCGAGCGCGCCACGGCGGCGCAGATCAAGGCGATCGCGAAGGCAGCGAATGTCTTCACCCGCGCCATCGTCAAAGGCGACCGCGCGATCAAGGAAGATTTCGATTTTCACTACGCCATTGCCGTCGGCACACAGAATTCGCGTTTCGTCGGCTTTCTGGAATTTCTGGGCGGACTGATCATTCCGCGCCAGAGCATCCGCACCTTCGACGGCAAGGCCGACCTGCAGACGCGCTATCTCGAAAGCATCGAGAAGGAGCATCAGATGATCGTCGATGCCATCACCGAGCGTTCCCCCCGCAAGGCACGCGAGGCGATGCGCCGGCATCTGGTGAACGGCAAGGCGCGGTACGCGCAGCTGGCGGACGAGGCGGGGTAGTTCTCCACTGTCATCCCGGCGAACGCCGGGATGACATGTCACCTGAATCCGAATGCATGCGGCAGTGCCAGTGAGAACCACGGCACATAGGTCACCAGCATCAGTACAGCGAACATCACCCAGTAGAACGGCCAGATGCCGCGCATCACCTCGTCCACCGACACCTTGCCGATGGCACAGCCGACGAACAAGGTGGTGCCGACCGGCGGGGTGAGCAGGCCGATGCCGAGATTGAGCAGCATGATGATGCCGAAATGCACGGGATCGATGCCAAAACTCTTCACCACCGGCAGCAGGATCGGGGTGCAGATCAGCAGCAGCGGCGCAAGATCGAGCGCGGTGCCGAGGATCAGCAACATGATGTTGAGCCACATCAGCAGCACATATTTGTTCGACGAGATGGCGACGAAGAAATCCGTCATCTTGGCCGGCATCTGCATCAAGGCTGCCACATAGCCGAAGCAGGACGCGGTCGCGACCAGTGTGAGCACCATCGCCACCGTCTGCAGTGTGCGATAGGTCAGCATCGGTAGTTCCGACCATTTGTAGTCGCGATAGATGAACATGGTGACGAAGAACGCCCAGACGCAGGCGACGGCGCCGGCCTCGATGGGCGTGAAGATGCCGGTGAGAATGCCGCCCAGCACGATGATGAGCGTGATGATGCCCCAGACCGCATCGGTGAGCATTTTCAGCGCCTGCCTGATCGGCACCGGCTCGCCCTTGGGATGGCCGTCGCGATAGGCGAAATACAGGCACAGCAGCATGATGGCGAAGCCGAGCAGCAGGCCCGGCACGATACCGGCCAGAAACAGACTGGTGATCGACACCACGCCGCCGGTGGCCAGCGAATAGATCACCGCATTGTGGCTGGGCGGCACCATGATCGCCTGCACCGAGGCGGAGATGGTGACATTGGTGGCGAAGACGCGGGGATAACCCTGCTTCGCCATTTGCGGGATCATCACCGAGCCGATCGCCGACGTATCAGCGACGGACGAGCCTGATATGCCGGACATGATGGTGGTGGCGAGGATGTTCACCTGCGAGAGGCCACCACGGATGCGGGTGAAACCGATCACGACGGCGGCGAAATCGACGAGACGCTTGGCCATGCCGCCTTCGGCCATGATGGCACCCGCCAGCACGAAGAAGGGTACCGTCAGCATCGAGACCTTGCCGACGCCCGAGGACAGCTGCTGCATCACGGCCTCGACGGGCAGATCGATCCACAGCGCCCCGACCAGCGCAGCAAGCGCCAGCGCGAAGGCGATCGGCATCCCGATGGCAAAGAAGAAGCACATGCTGAGCAGGAGAACGGCGATGTCCATCTGATGGTCCTCAACGTTGACAGCACGTGACGTCAGCCCCCTCTCCCCTCCGGGGAGAGGGTCGGGGTGAGGGGGCGCCGCAGGCGACGGCGCTTGTGGAAGCCGGGCCCACCCCCCCCCACCGCCCCCCCCCCACAAACCACC